>VYMD01000018.1_pt1 | contig 174119 bp, 147 predicted proteins | sample 5115311 | NCBI WGS metagenome assembly VYMD01 (sample SAMN12291779, study PRJNA351875) | freshwater metagenome | isolation source: freshwater lake | place: USA: Michigan, Wintergreen Lake | collected 2013-08-08
GGGTAAGCACTCGGATCCTCTCCTTTGCCTGTCGGTAGAACCGTTCTACTTCTTCTGCGTTGGCCGAACTCCCAACGGCCTCAATGAGCTTGTTCTTTCCCTGGTACTTCCTAAGTATCTGTATGCTGATTACCCCACTATTATTTTACTTCTTGCGTATGAACACGATTCAAAGTAGGGCTGGGTCACCCAATTTCAAAGAAAAAACCCATCAATCACTATTGATTTCATGGTTTTTTTTGAAACCCTGAAAAATCGAGGAACTCAGGAAAACACAAGTCGAGCAATAAACCAGTGTACTTCTACCGGGTCTGTATCTGTTTGGGTAATGCGAATGAGGTTTTCGTGGTCGATTTTGTTGATGGGAGTTTCCAAAAGAAAAATCAAAAAATCAACAACCCTTCAACTTAATCATACAAAACACTCCATAGTTAATCATGTCTTGATAGTTGGCTTGAATACCCTCGCTCGCGAGCGTCTTACCATGGTTGTCTTCGATTTGCTTTACTCGTAGAAGCTTCATTAGAATAATATCAGTCATCGAACTTACGCGCATTTCGCGCCATGCTTCGTCATAGTCGTGATTTTTGTTTTGCAGCAAGTGAAACGTCTCTTCTGCTGCAGTATCATAGAGTGGCTCTAATTCGGTAAAAGTTAAGTCAAGCTTTTCCGACTCTTTCAGGCGGATTTGAATTAATGCAATAAGACAGTAATTAATGATCCCGATGAATTCGTCTTTGATAGGATCTTCTACCTTTTGCACCCCTTTGTCTTGGATACTGCGAATGCGTTGAGCTTTGATGTAAATTTGATCGGTGATGGAGGGCAGTCTCAAAATGCGCCAGGCGGTGCCGTAGTCGTGGGTCTTCTTGGCAAACAGTGTTTTGCAGGTGGCCATCACCTCTTTATATTCGTGCAGGGTTTTTTCGTTCATAGTGACTAGTCAGAGATGCAAAGTAAATTATTTTCGGTCAACAAAACACTCAATGTTCAGGGTAGGGTAATTGATCTCAGCATACCAAGAGTAATGGGTATTCTAAATGTGACACCAGATAGTTTTTTTGACGGCAACCGTTATCAATCGCCCGTTTCAATTTTGAATCAAGTGGAGAAGATGCTTTCAGAGGGAGCTGATTTTATAGACGTGGGCGGTTATTCCTCGCGTCCCGGTGCAACCGATATCTCGATAGACGAAGAAATGCAACGAGTGATTCCCGCTATTGAAGTTATCTCAAAGCAATTTCCTCAGGCAATCATTTCAGTTGATACCTTTCGATCTATCGTGGCAAAGCGAGCCGTAGATGCAGGCGCATCGCTCGTGAATGATATTTCTGCCGGAGAATTGGACGTTGAGATGGTGCCTACGGTAGCAGCAATGAAAGTTCCTTTTCTGGCCATGCACATGAAAGGAAATCCTCAGACGATGAAGCAGCATGCCCATTACCAAGATCTTTTGCATGAAGTTGTCACCTACTTCCATGAGAAGATAAGCCGATTCCATCAGGCTGGGGTGAAAGATATTTTGATCGACCCCGGTTTTGGTTTTGCTAAAACGATAGAACAGAATTTTGAATTGCTCGGTCACCTAGATCACTTACAAGTACTGGGCAAGCCAATAGTTGTGGGGCTATCTAGAAAGTCGATGATTTGGCGAACACTTGAAACAACCGCTGAGAACGCGCTAAATGGCACAACGGCACTTCATTCAATAGCATTGCTGAAAGGCGCAAGCATTTTGCGAGTACATGATGTGAAAGAGGCGGTCGAGGTGATTAAGCTGGTTGGTAGGGTCAATAGTCCATAGTCGATTGTCTATCGTCCATCGACTATCGACCATTGACCCTATTTCCTTAACTTTGCATTCGATGCTATTCGCTTACAAAATTGGTTTTCTAGACATTAGTTGGGTGGACGTGGTAGACGTTGGCCTGGTGGCTATTCTACTGTACCAAATTTACAAGCTGATTAGAGGTAGTATTGCTGTGAATATTTTCTTGGGTATTCTAGCCCTTTATCTGGTCTACTTGATTGTTCGCGCTGCGCAGATGGAGTTATTGGCGACAATACTCGGACAGTTTATGGGGGTGGGCGTCTTGGCTATGATTATTTTGTTTCAACCGGAGATCCGAAAATTTTTATTGCTGATAGGCCGAACAACTGAAATCAATCGGGGAAGCATTTTAAAGACGTTGGCCAATTGGCGCAGTGATCATCATGACGATTTCGATGTGCACCAATTGATGGAAGCAGTAAAGACTTTGAAAGCTACACGAACCGGAGCGCTCATCGTATTTTCTCGTGACATGGAATTGAAATTTTATGCAGAGACGGGCGATCCATTAGGTTCGGTGGTGAACAAAAGGTTACTCCTGTCGATATTTAATAAACAGAGTCCTTTGCATGATGGCGCAGTAATCATTTATCAAGGACGAATTAAAGCAGCGCGTTGTGTACTACCAGTTAGTGAAAATGATCATTTGCCCTCTCATTTTGGATTGAGACACCGCTCGGCCATTGGAATGAGCGAAGCAACGGACACGTTAGTGATGGCTATTTCAGAAGAGACAGGACGATTGATTTTAGCTAGAAATGGTAAATACATCCGGGGGCTAAAATTGAAACAGGTAGAGCAAAAAATACTAGAGTATTTGCATAATTCTGAGCCGAAGATCTGGGAAGAAGTGGCTACGGAACCAGAGCCCACAGAGCCACAGGAGATAAAAGCATAGTTTACCCAGTCAACCCCAATCAACTTAGTCTAAAACCTCGTAACTATTTCAAAACCCCGAGTTCTTTTCCCACTTCTGTAAACGCTTTGATGGCTTTATCGAGATGGTGTTTTTCGTGACCTGCCGAAATCTGGACCCGTATTCTCGCTTTTCCTTTGGCGACTACTGGAAAAAAGAATCCAATGACGTAAATGCCTTTCTCCAATAACCGTTCTGCAAATTTTTGAGCTAGCGGTGCTTCATACAACATAATCGGCACTATGGGGTGAACACCAGGCTTAATATCAAATCCCGCTGTGGTCATTGCCTCGCGAAAGTATTTGGTGTTGGACTCCAATTTATCTCTAAGGGCTGTTGTCTCGGATAACATGTTAAACACTTCGATCGATGCGCCCACGATAGATGGAGCTAACGTATTAGAAAATAAATAGGGTCTTGAACGTTGACGAAGGAGTTCAATGATTTCTTTTTTGCCGGAAGTGAAGCCGCCTGAAGCGCCACCCAACGCCTTGCCAAGTGTACCGGTTATTATATCAACGCGATCCATCACACCACAATATTCAGGCACACCACGCCCAGTTTTTCCAATAAATCCAGAAGAATGGCATTCATCCGTCATGACGAGTGCCTCATACTGATCAGCCAGATTACAAATCTTGTCAAGTTGTGCGATCGTTCCATCCATTGAAAAAGCACCATCGGTCACAATGATAATTTGTTTGGCACCAGCTTTCCGCGCGTCCTCCAATTGCGCTTTTAAATCGCTCATGTCATTATGTTTGTAGCGGTAGCGCATCGCCTTGCAAAGACGTACTCCATCAATAATCGAGGCATGGTTCAATTCATCAGAGATAATTGCATCATTTTCGCCAAATAAAGGTTCGAACACACCTCCATTGGCGTCAAAAGCAGCCGCGTACAAAATGGTGTCTTCTGTGCCTAAAAATTCAGAGATCTTTTTCTCCAACTCTTTGTGGATGTCTTGTGTGCCACAGATAAACCGAACAGAGGACATCCCAAAGCCGTGGGTATCGATGGCCCTTTTTGCTGCCTCAATCACTCTCGGATGTGAGGATAAACCCAAGTAATTATTTGCGCAAAAATTTATTACTTCTCGTCCGTCTGTAGTCTTAATATCGGCCGCTTGTGGCGTAGTGATGATGCGTTCTTTCTTAAATAGTCCGGCTTCACGAATGGTATTTAATTCTTTTTCCAGAACGGGGTGGAGCGTTTTGTACATAGCAATGATCTTTAAATTTAACGGCAAATCTACGAATCGTATTTCGTAATTCGCACATCGTAAATTTCCCTAACTTCGCCCGCGCATTCGATGTAGTATGAAGAAAACAAAGGTTTTATTGATAGGTGCAGGTGGCCAGCTGGGCTCAGAACTCACGCAAGGTCTTTGGCGGATTTATGGTCAGGAAAATGTGATTGCCTCTGACATAAAAGATGCACAGGGTATTCTGAAAGAGGGACCTTATGAGAAGTTTGATGTGATGCAACGCGACAAACTTTTCGAACTATTAAAAAAGAACGAGATAACACAAGTATACCATTTGGCAGCCTTGCTCTCGGCAACAGGCGAGAAGGATCCGCGGTGGGCGTGGAAACTAAACATGGAAAGTTTGTTGTTTGTATTAGAGGCAGCCCACGAACTTAAACTTCACAAGGTGTATTGGCCTAGTTCTATTGCAGCCTTCGGCCCGACAACGCCCAAACAAAATACTCCGCAAGACACCATCATGGATCCAACCACCGTCTATGGGATTACTAAATTGGCGGGTGAACTTTGGTGTGAGTACTATTTCAGGCGTTATGGTGTAGATGTAAGAAGTCTCCGGTATCCGGGGTTGATTGGTTATAAAACACCTCCCGGAGGAGGAACTACAGATTATGCGGTAGACATCTATTTCAAAGCATTGAAAGAAAAAAAATACGAATGCTTTTTGGCTGCTGATACTTACCTTCCCATGATGTACATGGATGATGCCGTGAAGGCCACCATTGATTTAATGGAAGCACCTGCTGAGAAAGTAAAAGTCCGCACAAGCTACAACATCGGAGCGATGAGTTTTTGCCCGGCACAGATCGCTTCTACCATTAAAAAGCATATTCCCGAGTTTTCGATTTCTTACAAACCCGATTTTAGGCAAGCGATCGCAGACTCCTGGCCTAAATCAATGGACGATTCTGCTGCTCGACAAGATTGGGGATGGAAACACCAGTTTGGACTGGAGGAAATGACCGAAGAGATATTGAAGAACCTTGCGTTGGAAATGGTCGCATCACATGTCTAAACTCAAAGTACTAGCCGGAGAAACAGTGCTGTATGGTTTTGGGAGTATTTTCCCCAGAATGCTGAATTTCTTTTTGCTTACTCCGCACACAAACATTTTTTCATTGGCGGAATATGGAGCCGTCACGAAGCTTTATGCCTTTGTAGCCTTCGTCAATATTGTGTTCATGTTTGGTATGGAAACCGCCTTTTTTAGGTTTGCCAATAAACCTAACGCCAACACAAAACGAATCTTTAATCTGGCGCAGAGTTGTGTAGTTCTTGTAAGCATTCCCCTTACACTTTTGTTTATCGTATTTTCTGCTCCCATTGCAGCCTACATGGGTGTCGCCTCTCATCCGGAGTTTATTACCTGGCTCTCATTGGTGATGCTTACAGATGCACTCGTAGCGATTCCATTTGCCAGACTACGATTAGAGAATAAGGCTTTTCAATTTGCATCGGCAAAAATTATCAACGTTATCATTTTACTTGGTCTGAATCTTTATTTTTTGAAATTCAGCTACGATCCTTCCATCAATATTGGCTATGTCTTTCTGGCGAATCTTATTGCCAATGCATTCTTTATTTTGTTCTTTCTAAAAACACTTTTTGCATGGCGGCCAGCATTTGATAAAGAGATTTCGCCTGAGATGTTACATTATGCTTACCCTGTTATGCTTACCGGTGTAGCAGGAATGACCAATGAGATGTTCTCGCGATTATCCTTGGATTGGTGGCTACCAACTGATTTTTATAAACCGATTTCTAACCAGGCGGCAGTGGGTGTTTTCGGAGCCTGTTATAAGTTCGCAGTACTGATGAACCTCGGTATTCAAGCATTCCGTTATGCGGCAGAACCTTTTTTCTTTTCGCAAGCGGCCGATAAGAATTCTCCGGCTCTGTTTGCCAAGGTCAACCACTACTTCGTGATTGTTGGCTGTATTGTTTTTTTGGGAATAAGCATCAATCTGGACATTTTTCAATTATTGATCGGTACCGATTTTCGATCTGGAATTTCAATTGTGCCCATTCTGTTAATGGCATATTTGTTATTGGGCATTTACTATAATTTCAGCGTGTGGTTCAAATTGACTGACGAAACTTATTATGGCACACTGATCACCATTGGTGGCGCAGTCCTCACGATCGGAGCGAATTTTTTGCTAATCCCCATTATGGGCTACACTGGTAGCAGTTGGGCTGCTTTGCTTTGTTATGCTTTTATGGCGGGATGGTGCTATTTTCTGGGTCAGAAACATTTCCCAATTCCCTACCGAATGGGGATAAGTTTCATGTACCTGACTAGTACTGTAGTAATTACATATGCCGTACTGGCCGTCACCCTACCCAATCAATGGATCGCTTCGATTTTCCATGGGTTTGTAATCATTTGTTTTGTGGGGGTCATCTACATTTTTGAGCGCAGCGGACTGAAAAGCGCAATAGTTGATCAACGTTGACGAGTTAACAGTAAAATCAACTATTTTTGAAGATTAACTAACAGAGTAAGATTCAATTGACACTTTTTCTTAAGAAATTAGCTATTTTAAGCATGCTTTTCGCTGTTTGCCACTTTCCTTCTCAGGGTCAGCGGGAAAGGAAAAGGAAAATGGAGACGATAGACTCTCCCTCCATAAGGCTAAGTGAAGCCGAGGCTGTGTTTATTGAGGGTGAGAAATTTTTCATTCTGGAAGACTATTCAAAGGCGCTTCTTTATTTTTCAAGAGCTGCAGAATTAAATCCCAATAGTCCGACCATCTTTTACAAACTCGCAGAGGTGCTTTCTAAGAGCAGCAAGGATGAAGATCTCAAGCGCGCGCTTGTTCATATTGAACGCGCCTTAAAGTTGGATAGCAAAAACAAATATTATTACCTGCTGGCATCAAACCTCTATAGTAGCCTTGGTCAGTTCTCCAAGTCAGCAGAAACATTGGAAACAATGATTAAAGAAGTCCCTGAAACGGAGGAATATTTATACGAACTAGCTACTATCTATCAGTTTGATAAGAAGGACGGAGAGGCACTTAAGGTGTATGACAGAGCCGAAAACATATTGGGCATCAACGAGGTTTCATCACTTCAAAAACAACGGATTTATTTTGATCAGGGCAAAGTAGCGGAAGCCATTGGAGAGGTCGAAAAATTGGTGCAGGTTTTTCCTGACGAAGAGCGTTACATACTTGCCTTGGCCGAGCTATTGAATCAGAATAAGCAAACAGCAAAAGCGATTACTAAAGTAGAGGACTTTTTGAAAAATAATCCCGAAGCGCCCAGTTCCCGTATGGTGCTGAGCGGGTTGTATCGGGATATAGGTCAAGAGAAAAAATCAAGAGACTTGGTCGTTGGCTTATTGGATGATCCGTTGGCGCCATTGTCAAGCAAATTGATATTGGTAGGCACTTATAGCGCTGAAATTAGTCAGAACAAAGGTAGAGGTGTCCAGAATAAAGACTTAGAAGAATTTGTCCTGACATTATTTACAAAGTTAGAGCAAGCTTATCCTTCGGAAACAGAAGTGCAGGTTCTGGGAGGAGATCTTTTTTTGACGTTGGAGAGAAACGAAAAAGCAAAAGAACATTATCTAAAAGCTGTGCGTGGGGGTGCGAGCAGCTTTGAGTCGTGGCAAAACCTTCTGTTTCTCGAAACGCAGTCCAATCAATTTGATAGTGTCATCGTTCACACAGAAGAGGCGCTTGAGTTGTTTCCAAATCAAGCCATGGTCTATTACTTTAATGGCTATGCACACTTACGCCAAAAGTCTTATCGCGAAGCCACTGTTGGCTTGGAACAAGCCAAAAAATTGGCAGCCAAGGATGTAAACCTTGTAGCCGAAATGAACAGCATGTTGGGTGATGCCTATGAGGCATTAAAGGAATACGACAAGTCAGCAAGATCATATGAGGAAGCACTTGCGACTAATCCAATGAATGATATTGTATTGAATAACTACAGTTATTATTTGTCGTTGCGGAAAGCCGATTTGGAGAAGGCAGAAAAAATGTCAACTCAATTGATCAAGAATCAGCCCGATAATGCTGCTTACTTGGACACCCATGCTTGGGTATTGTACCAGCGTGGCAAATATAAAGAAGCACGAAAAGTGATGGAGAAGGCAATAGACACAGGTAATGGGTCGGCTATTCACTTTGAACATTATGGTGATATCTTGTTTCAACTGGGCGACAGCAACGGTGCCGTGCTTCAGTGGAGAAAGGCAAAATCATTAGATAGCTCCAATGAAATGATTGACAAAAAAATTGCGAATAGGAAAATATATTAAGTTCATGTTCAAGCAAAACTTTCAAATTGGATCATGGTTCGCCAAGGGGCATCGTTACTCTGGTTATTTGGTAATACTCTTGTTGGTTGGTGCATGTAGCAAAAAGATTGTTCCAACGTTACCTCCTCCGGCCGCCTCCATCGAAATACAAGAAATTGACTTTGAATATTTGCATGGGAAGGCGCGCTTAAATTTTCGTGACAACACGAAAGAGCGCGAGGTAAAAGCGAACATTCGCATACGAAAAGATAGCGTGATTTGGATGACTTTTTCGGTCATAGGTGTGCAGGGCGGGAAAGCACTGATCAATAAAGATTCTATTACCATTGTCAGCACGGTGGATAAGGAGTATTACGTTTTTGATTATCCGGAATTGTCCAGGCGCTTTAATTTTAAAATCGACTTTCAGGTAATTCAATCCGCCATGCTCGGGAATCTTGTTATGGCAAAAGGCGCTTCGGATGAGATCAATGTGGAAGAAAAGTACAACAGACTGAATCAGAAACAGGGATCGATTAATATCAAAAACCTGATCAATAAGGAATCAAAAAAATTGGAGTTGGTGGAATTGTCAGAAACGAGTACTGGTAATATGATACGCCTCGACTATTCTGATTTCCAGCCGGTAGGCGACAAGCTTTTCCCTTTCAAAGGAGTTATCGAACTGCTCTACAAGACACAAAAAGGTGTGGTGAATAACACGATCGTTTTCGAGTACAGCAAAGCGGAAGTCGGTGATAAAGAGCTTCGGTTCCCTTTCAATATCCCCAAGCGATATGATCGTAGGTAGGAAATTTTTTCTGCTGTCTTTAATTCTACTGGTTGCAGCTTCTGCTTATTCACAAAAATCTAAATCGCAGCTGCAACGGGAGAAACAAGAGAACCTTGCAAAAATTAAAGAAACTGAAAAAATTCTCACTGAGACAACCGTTGAAAAAAAGAATTCTATTGGTGAACTGAGTGCCCTAAATAAACGAATAGAACAGCAAGAAGTACTGATGACCTCTATTCAATCTGAGGTTGAACTCTTGGAATTTGACATCAGTGAGAATAATGAAATTATAGTAGCACTTGAAAAAGATGTTGACAAGCTAAAGGAAGAGTATGCGGCCATGGTTTTTGCTGCACAGAAGGCTAGCGGCAAAGTAGACCGCCTCACTTTTTTATTTTCTGCACAGTCGTTCGACCAATTAATGATGAGGTTGAAATACATGGAGCAATACGGAAAGGCGCGGCAAGAGCAAGCAGAGGCCATCGCAAAGGTTCAACAAATACTCTCCGAACAGATCCGGCTGATCCAAATCAAAAAGAGTGAGAAAGAAACGTTGTTGGCCGAGGAAGAAAAGGAGAGCAAACAGCTGACCGGGTTAAAAACGAAAAAGAAGACGCTCGTTCGCAACCTTGAGAAAGAAGAGAAAAGATTGAAACGGGATTTAGCAGAAACTAAAAAAGCAATTGCTGAGCTAGATAACTTGATCGCTAGAATTATCAAAGATGAAATGGAACGCGCGGCAGCTGAGGCTAAGCGGTTGCGTGAGTTAAAAACAAAAGCAAATAAAAAAGCGGAAGAAGTGAAAGAAGAAGAGGATGCTGATGCCTCCATTGCCCTGTCGGCTTCTTTTGAGGAAAACAAAATGAAATTTCCGTGGCCGGCTAGTGGTTTTGTTTCACAACGTTTTGGACGGCAAATGCATCCAACACTTAAAGGAATCGAAATTGAGAATAATGGAATAAATATTCAAACCAAACAAGGTGAGCCTGTGAGAGCCATATTTAATGGTGAAGTAAAGAAAGTCTCCTTTTTTCCAGGAATTGGCACGGCTGTTATTATAAGCCACGGAGAATTTTTTACAATTTATGCCGGATTGAAAGATGTAACAGTAAGGATGGGACAAAGAGTTAGTTTGAATACAGAGGTCGGAAAAGTAATATCCAACAGTGAAGGTTATTCAGAACTCCGTTTTATGATTTATAAGAACACATCTGCCCTTGATCCCCAGAAGTGGCTCAAAAATTAGACAAAGAAAAAGGCGGGCTCCTCAGCCCGCCTCACCCCAAAACCACCCCGATTGATCAGGGTGTACCCCACAAACCCAACACACAATCTTTATATTTTTAAGCGACTATTTCGCTATTCTGTACATTAACGAAATCAAACTCTACTTCGTTTTTCATTTCAACAAAAATCATCGAGTCCTTGTTCACTTTCCCAGACAAAATTTGTTTCGAGAGCTCATTGAGGATTTCACGTTGTATCACTCTCTTCAATGGCCGTGCTCCAAATTGGGGATCGTAGCCAAGTTTTGCCAATCTGTTTAACGCGTGTTCTGAAATTTGAAGTTTTATGCCTACTTCCGTTAAACGCTTTTGGATTTCCTGAAATTGTATGCCCACAATCTTTTTAATATCTGTTTTTGTGAGAGGCCTGAACATGATGGTTTCATCGATTCGATTCAAAAATTCTGGCCTTACTGATATTTTAAGTAATTCCAGCACCTGCTCTTTGGTTTCTTCAATTACCTCAAAATAATTTTCGTCAGTAATTTTTTCAAAATTTTCCTGAATAATTGCAGACCCAATGTTAGTCGTCAGGATGATTATCGTGTTCTTAAAGTTGGCTGTTCTGCCTTTATTGTCGGTGAGACGACCATCGTCAAGTACCTGCAGTAGAATATTGAATACATCATGATGTGCCTTTTCTATTTCGTCCAGTAGGATTACCGAATAGGGTTTTCTTCGTACGGCTTCTGTCAGTTGACCACCTTCATCGTAACCTACATATCCTGGAGGCGCTCCAATCAACCGACTCACGCTGTGCTTTTCCTGGTATTCGCTCATATCAATTCTCACCATTGCGTTGTCGTCATTGAAGAGGTAGTCGGCCAATGCCTTTGATAGTTCGGTTTTTCCCACACCCGTGGTACCCATAAATATAAACGAACCAATGGGTCGTTTTGGATCTTGAAGCCCGGCACGACTTCTTCGCACGGCATCACTCAATGCCTTAATGGCTTCTTCCTGTCCTGCCACGCGCTTGCTCAATTCTTCTTCGAGGTTCAACAACTTTTCACGCTCGCTCTGCAGCATTCTAGCGACAGGAATCCCGGTCCACTTCGCCACAATCTCTGCAATATCTTCGCTATCAACTTCTTCTTTCATTAGAGAATGCTCTCCCTGCATGGCTTTCATTTTTGCTTCCAGACTCGTCAACCTTTTTTCGGCTTCGGTAATTTTGCCATAACGAATCTCCGCCACTTTTCCATAGTCGCCAGCTTTCTCAGCTTGCTCCGCTTCAAACTTTAATTTATCCATTGCCTCTTTCTCCCAACGTATGCCTTGCACCACTTCTTTCTCACTTTCCCATTTCGCTTTTAACGAATTCCGTGTTTCGGTAAGCTCTGCAATGTCTTTACTTAGAACCGATTCTTTTTCTTTGTTTTTTTCTCTTCGAATAGCTTCCCGCTCGATTTCTAATTGCATGATCTTCCGATTCAATTCATCGAGTTCCTCCGGCAACGAATCCATTTCCAAACGAAGTTTGGAGGCAGCTTCATCCATTAAGTCAATTGCTTTGTCGGGTAGGAAGCGATCGGAAATGTAGCGACTCGACAATTCCACTGCCGAGATAACAGCATCATCCTTTATGCGTACACCGTGATGTAATTCATATTTGTCTTTTATTCCTCGAAGAATAGAAATTGAATCTTCGATGGTGGGCTCATCCACCATTACTGCCTGGAACCTGCGTTCTAGTGCCTTATCTTTCTCAATGTACTTTTGATATTCTTTCAACGTAGTTGCGCCAATGGCGTGAAGTTCACCTCTTGCCAGAGCAGGCTTTAACAGGTTAGCAGCATCCATTGCGCCCTCACCTCCGCCAGCTCCGATCAGCGTGTGAATCTCGTCAATGAACAGAATGATCTCTCCATCTGAATCGGTCACTTCTTTGATGACTGCTTTTAACCTTTCTTCAAATTCGCCTTTATACTTTGCACCAGCCACCAGTAGACCCATGTCCAGTGAGACAAGTATTTTTGTTTTTAGATTTTCAGGCACATCGCCATTGACGATTCGTTGTGCCATCCCTTCTACAATAGCTGTTTTTCCAACGCCTGGCTCGCCTAAAAGAATGGGATTGTTTTTTGTTCTGCGAGCTAAAATTTGCAGCACCCGCCTGATCTCTTCATCGCGGCCAATCACCGGGTCGATTTTTCCCTTCTTGGCTAGATCGTTCAAATTTTTTGAATAACGTTCCAGTGACTTATATTTTGCTTCTGCATTTTGATCTTTTACACTCGCGCCACCGCGTAATTCTTTGATGGCTTTTACTAGGCCGCTACGATCAAAACCCACATCTTTCATTAAAGTAGCCACCTTGTCTTTTGTGGCAAGAAGAGCCAGTAACAAGTGTTCTATGGCGATAAATTCATCTTTGAATTCACGCAGTTCTTTGTCAGCATTTTGAAGTACAGTGTTGCTGGTGTTTGACAGATACGATTGCTGCCCGGAAACTTTTGGATAGGAGTTGACAATTTCCTCGAGCTTAGTTTCTAGTATCTGCCCGTTGATATTGAGCTTCTTAAACAGATAGTTCGAAGCATTTTCATCGGTTTCCAGAATAGCTTTTAGTAAATGTCCAGGCTCGATAGACTGCTGTTGCAAACCTGAAGCAATCTCTGCCGATTTCTGTAAAGCCTCCTGAGATTTTATGGTGAATTTGTCGAGATTCATAGTATTCGGTTTTTTTACCTTCTACCATCAAAATATCATCCATCTCAAGGAATGAGTGGTTTTCAGAAAAAATGACATTAAAAGGAAGTTAATTCGTGGAGAGTCAGCCAAAATGGCTTAGACTAAATTCGCTTTTGACGAGATTGAGCAGCAAGAATTACAAAATGAGCCTTGTTTTGGTTTGAAGAAAGATGTTGATTTTCATTCGTCAAAATAGACAACAGACCTTTCTTGCATCATTTCTATCAAATGCTCGATTACAAATCAATAGCTATATTTTTTTAAGGGCATCGAGTACTAGGTTTGAAAGTTGGCGGCTCGCCAGCCAGGGTGTGATCTCGCCCGCCATAATTTCTTTCTCCAATTTCTTTTTGCTTTTTTCAATGGCGTTCCTTTGGGTTAGGAGATGGAACAATGAAGAATTAAAATAGTCATGAAAACAAGCAATGTCTTGTTGATGCCGATTCTTCTCAAAAAAGCCATTTGCTTGAGTAAGCCGAACATAGTCCGAAATCATCTTGTGTGTTTCTTCGATTCCTTTATTCTCTAGTGCAGAAGTGGTTAATACTTTTGGACTCCATCCCGAATCGGGCAGCTGAAAAAGATGGAGGGCATGAATGAAGTCGGCCTGAGCTTGTGTTGCCATCTTTAGATTCTCTCCATCAGCCTTGGTGATTACTATACCATCAGCCATCTCCATGATTCCTTTTTTAATACCTTGCAATTCATCGCCAGAACCCGCGAGCATGAGGAGAAGAAAAAAATCAACCAAATTCCTCACTGCCGTTTCCGATTGCCCGACACCTACCGTTTCAATGATGATCACATCGAAACCTGCAGCTTCACAAAGTAAAATGGCCCCCCTCGTTCCAGCGGCAACACCCCCCAGCATATTTCTCGTGGCACTTGGGCGAATAAAAGCCAGCGGATCTCTTGCGAGTTCTTCCATACGGGTCTTATCCCCCAGAATGCTCCCTTTTGTTTTGTAGCTACTGGGGTCGATAGCCAACACGGCTACCTTTTTATTCTGAGTTGTTAGATGTCTACCAAACGTCTCAATAAAGGTACTTTTTCCTACGCCCGGTGAGCCAGTGATACCAATTCGAATAGAATCTTTCTTGTGGGTTACTATCTTTTCAATGAGGTTTTCAATCAGATTCCGGTCACTTTCCAGCTCACTTTCTGCCAATGTTATGGCCTGCGCCAATAGCACCTTGTCTCCGAGCAAAATGCCGGCATGGTAATCTTCTAGTGAGTGTCTGTGGCGCACCTTCTTTTTCAATCAGCTCTGGATTACTAGCTCGAAATTTCTACATTTACTTTGATATCCCTAGCGCTTATGAAAAAGGTTTTAATTCAAAGTACCCAAGTAACCATTTTCGTTTTTGGTATGTTGTGGGCTGTTTCGCTAGTTTCAGATTTGAATATTTTTAGTGCTTTTGATACAATTTCTCAGGCATTGAAAGATACAGAGTTGACAGATTACGCATTTAATAAATTGCGCCCCGACCCGACCGTAGATGAACGGATTGTGTTGGTAAATTTTGGTACACTAAAAAGGCGAGAGGTGGCACAATTACTGCAAAACATCAGCCAGTTTAAACCACGTGTTATTGGAATGGATGCATTGTACAACTGTGAAGGTGGGTTGAGAGATTCAATCAACTGCCCCCAGCTGTTGGATACGCTGGGTAATTTGATGCTTAGCAGCGCTATACAAGACGCGGGGAATGTTGTATTGGGTTCCAAATTGATGCAAACAGATTCGTTGGGAAGAATTGACACCAATGATATGGATTCAATTGAAATGTCCGATCCGGTTTTCACAAATTATGTACAAACTGGTTTTGTTAATATTCCAACCGATGCCACCTACCAAGAAGATGTTAAGATTAGTCGAACTATTCTGCCAAGTAGAATCGTCAACGGTAAAAAGGAACTTGCTTTTTCAGTTCGCATGGCTATGATGTACGACTCGGTGAAGACGAAGAAATTTTTGGCGCGTGGCAAGGACGAAGAAATCATCAACTTCAGAGGGAACATTGAAGTGCGCCAGTTGCGCATCAATAGCCTGAAAAACGAAGAGACTGCGACCACCAATTTTGGTACCATGTTTTTCGTGGTAGATGCGGAAGATGTCTTAACCGGCAATGTTTCGCCTGAATTGTTCAAAGACAAGATCGTGGTGATGGGCTATTTGGGCGACTATTTGGGCGATGATGCGTGGGAAGATAAATTTTTCACCCCTTTAAATAAAAAGCTGGGCGGTCGGGCAAACCCTGATATGTTCGGTCCGGTTGTTCACTCCAATGTGGTAGCCATGATCTTAAATGAGGATTATATTGACGTATTGTCTGATTGGCAAAAGATATTGATAGCTATACTTGTTTGCTTTCTAACCGTAGCGCTTTTCATGACTATTGATGAAAAGCTTCCTATTTGGTATGATGCCCTCTCTGTAATCATCCAGCTCTTTTTCATCGCCATTTTAATGTTGGTAATTATATACATGTTTGCGGACTACAACATCAAGCTAGAGTTGGATTTAACGATAACTATCATTGCGCTTGTTGGACCTTGTTATGATATCTTCAAATCCGTCCAAAATGAAATAAATAAGCAGCTTACCAGAAGGCGGCAGCGTGTATTAAATCAAGAATCTGAGTTGGCATAATTTTAGTACCTTACACAATAAATCAATAAATACAAAAATGAAAAAGAGTAGAATTTTAGCCCTAATTGGCGTTTTTGCGCTGAATTTGGCCTTTGCTCAAGATTACACATTCAAGGTAATGGCAAATAAGGGTACTAATGAAGTGAAGTCAGGGGATGTATGGCAATCCGTGAAAACAGGCGATCGGCTTAAATCAGGCGATGAGCTTAAGATTTCCGAGAATTCTTATGTAGCCCTAGTTCATTCTACCGGAAAACCAGTAGAAATCAGGCAATCGGGCAATTATAAGGTTAACGACCTTGCTTCTAAAGTGGGAGGTGGAGCTAGCGTTCTCAACAAATACACTGATTTTATCTTGAGTAGCAACTCAGTTGAGGCCAAGAAAAATAGACTAAGTGCTACGGGAGCTGTTCATCGCGGACTTTCTGACATTAAGGTTTTCCTGCCAGACAATCAATATTCAGATATTTTTAATAAGAGCTTGATTGTTAATTGGGAGTCTGTGAAAGGGGCTGGGCCATATGTGGTCATCGTCAAGAATATGTTCGATGAAGAATTGGTAAAGTTGGAGACACCTGAGAATTATGTAGTTATTGATCGCACCGATCCGAAGCTTGCCAATGATGAAGCGTTGCTCATTGAAGTAAAATCGAAAGCAGATTCAAAAAGTAAATCTGAACAGCACTTAGTGAAAAAACTGTCAGTAGCTCGTCAAGAGTCAGTTAAAAAGATGATTGATGAAATGGGCAGCGATATGAAGGAAGAAACAGCTTTAAATAAGTTTATTTTGGCTGGCTTCTATGAAGAGAACAAATTGTTCATTGATGCCATTACGGCTTATGAGCAGGCGATTAAATTAGCCCCGGATGTTCCGACATTTCAAGAGGCTTACGAAGAGTTTCTGCTTAGGAACAAATTGAAGAATCCGAAATAAATAATCTTTCCACTATAGAAAAAGCTCTGGGAATCCAGAGCTTTTTTATTTTACGTCTTTTTGGGCTTAATAATCACCAGCGATCTCATTAGAATGATAAAAATCACGGGAAGTAGAAATGGATTGAGGGCTTGCGGCAATAGCGTCCAAAACCCAAGAAGAAGTGCTGAAATGATTGCAGCAAACGTGAAGTATCCAGAAATCCATTTTTGAGAAGTTCTTTTTAGTAAGCCAATTGCACCAACCAGGTGAAATGGGAAAGCCCACGCAAGATTGAAGTTATTCGCTGCCGCCTTGTGATCGGTTGCCACCCAAAGAATAAAAAGTAATAGCCCAACGATACCGGCTGCCCCAAACAGTGTTACGTCAAACCACTTGCTCAGTTTTTGTCTTTGCCAATCTCGGTACGAAATAATGGCAGCTAACAGAAAAAGCAAACCAAAGACAATCCACGGGTGATACCAATGAAACGGAATTGTTTCGGGCAAGCTTTCATAAACAGATATCTTTTCCCTAACAATGGGCAATCCACTTAACGTTACACGGTCGAAGGAAGATTCGATATAGTCTGGCAGAAACATGTAGTCATACGCGGATGCCTTTTTGTCCATAGGGAGGCCCAGGCAGACATCAATTCCTAGATCGCCCCAGGGTTGTTGTTGTAAGTACAGTTCTGTTAAATCGCGGATGGTGTAATTGGTTTTAATGAAGGAACTATCAAACTTGATTTCCGCTTTGAAAACGTCAACAAAAACATCACGGACTTTACTCGCACAATTGTTATAAAAATAGTCATAGCGATACGTCTGATTTTCTGGTCGTGCATTAGTCTCTAGATAGTCAAATACCCTTTGCTTTTTAGCCGAATCTAAAGCCAATACCTGTTCGTGAACATAGCGATTGCAGGAAATGTAGTGATCACGAAAATCCGGGTACGAATAAACGCCTAGTTTGTAGTATAAGTAGCCTCTTGTAAAATTGAGGTAGAAGTTAGGTTGGTTGAAATCGAACATTCCGTAGTTAAAGGCGATATCAAAGCCACGCACAGGATCTATTACGCGTATGGCACTATGCCCAAATGCAGAGTACAGCTCACCTTGGTAGGGGCCGCAGGTGATGATGGATACTTCGGCCTTAGGAGAAAGTATTGTTTGCGCTTTGGTTATTGAAAATAGTAAGCAAAAGACAATTGTAAGTTGATTTCTCATTTCTTAAACATATAAGTTACTAGGAAGGAATAGCTGATATCCAATTCACTTTATTTCCCCCGAAAGGTAAAACAATCGCAAGCGAAAAGGTAATTTTGGTACGAATGAATCGAAATCTGAAAGATGCCCTGAATTTTATTTCTAAGCTTACGCCTAGCCGAACCTGGAATGCCACTAAAGTGCTATCGAGTTTTTATGGTTCTCGTATTTCAGCTAAGCCAAACCATAGCGGAATGCCGATTAGCATTTCGATCGAACCAACTACTTCTTGCAATCTTCGTTGCCCCGAATGCCCCAGTGGTTTGCGCTCTTTTACACGACCAACCGGAATGCTGAAGCAAGAGTTATTTCAGTCAACGATTGATCAATTAGCACCAACACTTTCATATTTGATTTTTTATTTTCAAGGTGAGCCTTATTTACATCCAACTTTATTGGATATGGTCAGTTATGCTTCCCGAAAAGGAATTTACACAGCTACTTCTACTAATGCTCATTACTTGAATGATGAGGCGGCAAAAAAAACAGTCCAGTCTGGGTTGGATCGTTTGATCATTTCTATCGATGGTACATCTCAAGAAACGTACGAATCGTATCGAGTGGGGGGAAAGTTGGATAAAGTGATTGAGGGCACCAGGAATATTGTCAAATGGAAGCGTCAACTAAAATCACAAACGCCACATGTCATATTTCAATTTTTGGTAGTCAAGCCTAACGAGCATCAAATTGGAGAAGTAAATCGCCTTGCCAAACAATTGGGAGTCGATGAGGTAACGTTGAAGACCGCTCAGATCTACGATTATAAAAATGGATCAGACTTGATGCCAACCATTGATCCCTACTCTCGCTATAAAAAAACGAAAGAAGGCAAATATGAAATAAAGAATGATCTGCTAGATCATTGCTGGAAAATGTGGCACAGTTGCGTAATCACGTGGGATGGTAAAGTAGTTCCTTGCTGCTTTGACAAAGATGCCCATTATGTGTTGGGTGATTTGAACCAGCAATCTTTTGAAGAGATCTGGACAGGCGAGAAGTACAATGATTTCAGGGCTTCTCTTTTGCGATCACGCAGCGAACTAGAAATGTGCAAGAATTGTACTGAAGGAACGAAGGTGTGGGCGTAAGTTACCCCAGAGATTTTTTTACTTTTTCCAAGTCTGCAGCGCCACATTTGGCACAACCGCTGGAGCATTCATTTTTTGCCTGAAACGAACGAAAAACCATTCTTCCCAAGTAGAAGGCAGCTCCTAAAAAAACAAGTACTACTAGAAAACCTTGTATCATAAACAAAGGTAATAAGTTGGTTGATATCCGTATAGTCAGTTATTTATCGATGCTCAAATACCTTAACGTCCATAATCGGACGTCAACTTGCGATTTTGAACGCTAACTGCCGGTAAACATAGCTAACCCCGTGTAATTTTGACCCTTTTTAGTTGGCACTGATCTTGGAAAGTGACTCCACAGGGGTCGTAGAACTATTTTTATTACCGCCACATCATTGTTATAATTTGACAGTTATGCTTAAAAACTATTTCACTACCGCGGTCCGCAACCTTTGGAGATCCAAAGGAAGTACCATTATCAATATCTCAGGCTTAACACTAGGCGTGGCCACCAGTTTGATTTTGTTCTTACTGGTACGAAACCAAACAAGTTTTGATAAGTATCATTCTAAGCTAGACAGAATTTATAGAGTGGTGTTGCAATCGGATGGCAACAATGGAAAAAACTATTCCGCAGGTGTGCAACCAGTGTTATGGGAAGCGTTTAAGAACGATTTTCCTGAAGCGGAGGAAGTGGTATTTACTTCTTATCGCGGAAGCGGGAGTTTGGTCACTATTCCGCAGGCGCAAGGTGAACCAAAGAAGTTTGGTGATGACAATAACTTGGTGTTTACTCAACCTACATTCTTTAAAATATTTGATCGAAAGATTTTAATAGGAGATGTGGACAAAGTGCTGCAAGAACCAAACGAAGCCGTTATCTCAAAAAAGGCGGCCAAAAAGTATTTTGGTAAGGAAGATGCTATTGGAGAAGTGCTCAGTTTTGAAGATAAGGAGTATAAGGTCACTGCTATCATGGAAGATTACCCTGATAACACCGACTTCCCTTTTAACGTAATGCTTTCGTACATTACTATTAAAAAATCAAAAGACGAAATAGGCTGGACGGGTATTTGGAGCGATGAGCATTGTTACTTTCTTTTGAAAGAAGGTAGTTCTATTGCTGAAATAGAAAGACGTCTGCCGGATTTTTATAAAAAACATTTAGGCGAAAAAAATCGTGACCATGCGGAATATCACACGCAGACATTGGCGAGCGTTCACCACGATGAGCGATATGGTAACTACAACTACAATACCACCAGCTATGAAAAAATAGCAGCAATGAGCATAATTGGTATTTTTCTGATTATCACCGCATGCATCAACTTTATAAATTTGGTTACGGCTGAGGCCATTAAGCGCTCGAAAGAAGTGGGCATTCGCAAAACATTGGGTAGCTCGCGCAGCCAGTTGATTGCACAGTTTTTAGGTGAGTCCACGCTCGTTACTATATTTTCAGTGGTACTTGCTCTTGGTCTTGCACAGATTCTCCTTCCATCTCTAAATACCTTTCTGCGTTCTACTTTGGCGATTCGATTAGGTGACCCAACGCTATGGTTATTTGTATTGGCAGTAACTGTAACGGTATCCATTTTATCTGGGCTTTACCCTTCATTTGTGGTTTCTGGTTTTAAGCCTGTATTTGCCATCAAAAATCAGATTGGCAATAGAAATTCTTCTGGCTTCAATCTTAGACGTGGATTGGTGGTGCTGCAATTCATCATCTCGCAGTTTTTGATTATCGCTACTATTGTAATGGTAACGCAAATGGATTTTTTTAGTAATAAAGATTTAGGCTTTGTTAAAGAAGCGGTTGTTAACATTCCAATTCCAGAAAACGCAAGAGGTGGTTTTGAAGATGGCACGAGTAAAATGAAAACGCTACGCGAAGAGTTGGTAAAACTGAAGGGAATTGAAGATGCAACACTTTGCAATTTTCCACCATCATCGGGAGCCGTGATGTCCACCAATTTTTGGTTGGAAGGGAAAACCGATGACTTCGATGCACAGATGAAGTCGGTCGATGTAAATTACATTCAATTGTACGGAATGAAATTAGTGGCTGGCAAAAATATTGGAGATTCCGATAGTGTACAAGGATTTGTAATCAATGAAAAATTGGCGAACATGTTTGGCTACGCTAACCCTACAGATGCTATTGGCCAACGCATGAGGCAGGGTAGTAGAAAGGTTTACTATCCCATTGTGGGCGTGGTTCAAAACTTTCACACAATGTCATTGCACGAGCCTATCGAGCCAACGGTATTGTTAAGTAATGCCAGAAATTTTTCTACCCTATCGATGAAAGTTGATGTTAGAAACTTTAAAGAAACCGTAAAGCAAATTCAACAGAAGTGGGAAGCTACTTATCCCAACCACATTTTCTCTTATCAATTTTTAGATGAAGAGATAAAAGAGTTCTATGAAAGCGACACAAAGATGTCCACGATGATAACAGTATTCACGTCCATTGCTATTTTCATCGGCTGCTTAGGTTTGTTTGGCTTGGCTACTTTTATGGCGAATCAAAAGACAAAGGAAGTGGGCGTGCGCAAAGTATTGGGCGCATCGGTGGAGAGTATCGTACTTCTTTTCTCAAAAGAATATTTAAAACTTATTTTGATTGGTTTTTTATTTGCCGCTCCGCTTGCTTGGTATATAATGAAAAGCTGGCTGGATAACTTTACATATAAAATCGAACTCGGCCCCAGCATATTCTTCATTGGCTTCGGGGTGGCTTTTGTGATTGCGATTTTAACGGTGGGTTACCGTTCGCTGCGCGCTGCGACTGCCAATCCGGTGGAATCTCTCCGGTCTGAATAAATATTGGGGATCAACTATAGAAAACCTTTGGCACGTATGCCGAAAGGTTTTCTTTTTTATCAAACACCTTTCGTATTTTCAGTCAATCGCCAATTAATATGTCAATCATCAACATGTCTATTGATCAATCGAAATTCCTTTTGTTGTGGTTTGTAATTTTTCCATCTGCTAACTCAATTGTTCGGTCACTGGCTTTCGCAAAATCATTATCGTGAGTTACGGCTATGATGGTTTGGCCATGGTCGTGTGCGATTTGCTTAAAGATGTCAAAAACGATTTGTGTGTTTTTGCTATCTAGGTTTCCAGTGGGTTCATCACACATAATTATTTGCGGATTGTTGATGAGCGACCGGGCAATAGACACGCGCTGTTGTTGACCTCCGCTTAACTTAGATGTCGGTTTTAGTGCTTGATCTTTCAATCCAAGCATTTCCAATTTATGATAGGCTTGTTCTTCTACTTCTTCATAGGAGTGTTTGCCCAGTTTTAAAGCTGGTAGCATCACATTTTTAAGGCAACTAAACTCAGGCAACAAATAATGGAATTGAAATATGAATCCGATACTCTTGTTTCGTAGGGCAGCTAGTTCATCGGTCTTCTTACCAGTGATTTTTTCGTTCTCGATAAACAATTCTCCCTCATAGGTGGTATCCATGGTACTGAGGCAATACAGCAAAGTAGATTTTCCACTACCACTTTTTCCTACCAATGTCAAAAACTCTCCTTTATACGCTTCAAAACTGATGTTATCCAGCACTTTGAATTTGACAGGTTCATAAAAATACTTACCTATTCCTTTTGTGCGCAACACTACATCACGATTCATTGAGCCAACTATTTTTTCTTGCTCGGTTGTTTTCAAATTTTCAAATTGATTCATTTTCAAATTGGGTTTATTTTCTAAAAATTTCCACTGGATCTACTTTCGATGCCTTGCGGGCCGGAATGTATCCTGCACCCAATGTTGCCAATATGCCCAGCAGAAAGCTGCTCATAAAAAATTGGGGACTGAAGTAGATAGGGAAGTAGCCAACCGGTGGCCCCATCCAAACGTTTTGCATAATGGCTATCAAAATGCCACCCACTACCAGCCCCATCAAGCAACCCAAAAAGCCCATCACTAATGCCTCTGTTACAAATATTTTGATTACGTCTCCACCAGAGAAACCTGTTGCTTTTAGAATGGCAATGTCATTTATCTTTTGCATCACAGTCATGTTTAGAATGTTGTAGATTCCAAAAGCAGCTACTACTAGAATAGACAATGATATTGCACCCATCATAGTATTTCGAACCAAGTCGCCAGAAAGGACATCAGCATTCGTTACTTGCCACGGCTCTACTTTGTATTCCGTAAGCTGCTGTAAAGCTTTTGCATACTCAGGAGCCGCATCTGGATTAAGTGTATTTGCATAAATAGTGGTTACGTAGGAAGGGCCTTCTTTCACAAACTGTTGAGCGGTACTTATGTTTATGTACGATTTTGATTGGTCGGATAGTGCACTGCCTGTACTGAAGATCCCTTTTACTTTCAGTGTCTTTGTAATTCCATACGATGATGAGACGGTGATGTTATCATTGAGGCGTACGTTCAGTTTTTCCGCAATGCCCTTGCCAATTACAATGCCGCCAAGATTACCTTGTAGATCTTTGAGGCTACCGCCAACCATGTAACTTCTGATGTTGAACATTGCATCTGCTTCTAAAACATTTACGCCATTGGCGGTTCCTTTTAATTGGGATTTACCATTGTTGTAAAACACATCCACGTTTACTTGAGCGATAGCATGTGTTAAGAAGCCCTGCTTTTTCAGTTTATCAAGTAGGCCTTGCGGATTGACAAGCGTTTTGGAGAGTGTGGTAATCTGAGGATTTACGATGGCCACCAACTCATTTTCATTGGAAGACTCTATGAACGGTTTGCTAATTTTATCTTCCTTATAGATTTTAATGTGGGCTGAGTTCTTGAATATTTCTCCACGAGAATAGACACTAAACCCACCCGACAATGAGTTCATAAAGAGATACACAGCCACACCTAACGTTACGCCTAAGCATGCCACTAGCGTTTGTTTCTTGCGTGTGAATATGTGCGTAAAAGCTATATCGATGTTTACACTTTTTTTTCTCATAGTTGTATAGTTTATGGTCGCATACTTGCACCTACTTCAGAGGTATCAAGCTTGTTAGTAGAAATATTTTCCGTAACCAGTACCGTAGCTTCGGTGATGCCGCTTAGTATTTGTACCCAGTAAGTACTCACAAAATTGGTTACCACTTTGGTTGGTTGCTTTTCTCCTTTTATTTGCACCGTGCCATCAAAATTTAGGTAGTTTCGTGGGATAAGTAACGCGTTCTTTTGAAAGCCAACAATGATGTTTGATTGTAACTGCGTTCCGGAAATTTTGAAATCGAGCGAATCAGTGAATACCAACTTGCAATAAAAAGATTGCGAAGCCTCGTCAAAGGCAGGATAAACTTCTCCAACTATCGCTTTATATATTTTTTCTTTGTTGGTGTTCAATTGAATCAATGCTTCTTGGCCCGTTTTGATTTTGCCAATATTGCTTTCATCGACATTTATTTTAGCGTAGAGGTTGTTCGCATTTCCAATTACTGCTATCACATCACCTTTCCTTACAAAATCGCCTTTCTGCTTCCTTTTTTCATATACCCTTCCGCTTACCACAGCCCGTATTTCATTGTTTCCAAAAGCCACATGATTCACTTCTTTCAGAGTCTTGTTGTTGATGAGTGATTGCTCGGCCTGTTGCTTTTGTAGCTTGTAATTTTCTTTAGAACTTTCATAGCTGGCGAGCGAGGTTTGATATTTCAGTTGTGCATTTTCAAAATCTATTTGCGCAACACTTTTTGTTGCCAGTAATATTTTATATCGTTCCCATTGTAGCGAGTCTTGTTCTAGATTGCGCTTGGCTACCACCACGGTATTTTTTGCTTGCATCAATGCAGGCGCATTGGGCGATAAATTGCTTTGCGCAATGTTGTAGAGTGCGGTCGTGCTTTCGGTGTTGTATTTGTTTTCTTTATTGTCCACTACAGCCAGCACACTTCCTTCCTTTACTATATCTCCTTCTTTAAAGTAGATTTGTAACAAGTAGCCATCCGTTTGTGCGGTTAGGTTATAAGTGCCTTCGGCCTCCAGCACTCCCGATGCAAATACAGTTTCGGTAACATCCTTACGAATGGGTTTGGTCTCTTCGCTCCTCTTTCCACAAGCTGCCAGTAGAAAGGTGCAAATGATGATAGTTGTCAAATTTTTCATTTTCATTTTGGCGTTATTTAATTGTGTTGTTGATTTCAATTTTAGCGTCCGCTAGTAAAAGGCTGATTGCAGAAGTAATGAGACTATAGTGACTGTTAACCATCGCATTGAAACTATCCAATGTTCTGTCAGTACTCAGAAGACCTTGTTCATACAAATTTCTGTTTTTGTGGTAGCTGTCGTTTTTTAGTTTATAAATCTCTTTGTTTGTTACAAACTGCGACCACGCTTTATTGTAGTCTGTACTTAACTGTCTATTGTCTAGTTCTGCTTTGACCCGCGCATGTTCAGTATTTTTTTGTGCCAGAAGGTGGTTGTATTTCGCCTCTGCGTTAGCGGATATTCTAGCTGCGCTGAAAGGCAAGGGCATTGCTATTTTAAACCCAATGGCAGTTGCATCATACCATTGCCAATTGCTATCAAACAGGCCTGCACTTGTGTTATACTGTGTTAGAGAGTTTGAAAGAAAAAGAGAGAGAGTTGGATGTTTTGAAGACTTGTTTTTTCTAAAGTTGGTAAAAGCTACATTTTCTTTCGCAATCGTGCTGGCCAAATTTAGGTTGTTGAAAACTACTTCTGGAGCTGTTGCGGAGGGCTCAGTTGACACGAGATGGCGTATGACAATAGAGTCTTTGTCTGAAATGTCTGCAAGTGCTTTGAGCGTTAAATATTGCTGTTCGATAATAAAAGTAATTTGTTTGGCGTTTTCTTGTGAGTTTAAATAGCTTACTTTGGTTTCATTTACGTCTTGCTGTTTTAGAAGGCCTTGGTTGAATTTATTCAACGCTATTTGAAATAGCGTATCGCTTACTTTTATGTTTTCCTTTGCGGATTCAAGCTGCTCTTGCAATTGCACAATATTGAAATAGGTACTTGCGATATTATCGTATAGTGTTTTTAGTGTCAGTTTGTTGTCGAAAGCAGTAGCATCAAGGTTTTGTTTGGAAGCCTTTAGATTATGCCAACCTTCCAAATTGAATAGTTTGATCTCCGCATAGTTACTCAACGTTGAATTGTATCGTACGCCCAGCCGTTGCGCTCTAAACTCATTTGCCGAAGCGTTTGGATCACTGAAATTGGCCGGGAAAAGTGTCACAGGTAACGTTAAATTATCAGTATAACTAAATGATGCGCTTCCGGTTGGATCAGGTATACTGGCGATTGCGGCAATCTTTGCTTTTTTTGCTTGATCCATTTTTATCTGACCTGACTGTAATGAAGTGCTTTTGCTATTGGCATATTTTAAAAATGAATCTAGATTGGTAAAAACCTGCTGAGCATTTGAGTTTACAAATTGTAAGCAGAATAATAGAATAAGTATCTCTTTCATTTCGGTTGTTTTTCGAGTTGCTTTGTGCGTATAAGTTGTATCGTTTTACTCATCACCAATTTCTTGGCTACAATTTTCAACTTGTCGTTGGTGACAATGGTCACAGTAGCATTCAATTCCAGGTTGGCATCGGGTGGAGACATCGTGCCTTTGAACGTCTTGGAGACTTCATCGAACTTTAATTTTTTTACCAGCACCTGGCCGTTAATCATTTCTTTCCTTTTGGAATTGATTGTTTTGGCATAGTATAGGCCGTCCTTATCCAAATAAAATTCCATTTGGCGGTCAGGTTCTTTTTCATCTTGCCATTGTCCGATAATAGCAAATGCTGATTGGGCACGCGCTGCCAGCATAATAAGCAGCGCAGTAGTCGTTAGAATGGTTCGCTTTACATTTTGTGTCATAATTCGTTTTGATTACGGCACAAAAATTCTACAAAGCCATCAGCTACAGAATAAGTTTATAGGTGAAGTGGACAAAAGGAGAGGTGAAGTGGACAGGGGTGTACGTGATGGATGGCCTAACTACTAGCCAACCACTCCATAAATTCGGTCGTTTTCAACTTCCCTATCTCTATCGGTTCTTTGAAGGGGAGTTGTAGATTAACCACGATTTTTCTATTGAAAGATTGTGCGGCATCCTTCACCGCCTTTCGATTGATAAGAAACTGACGATTAGCGCGAAAGAAAATAGGTGAAAAAGAAGCCTCCAGTTGCTCCATTTTTTCATTGACCAGCAGCTTTTTTTGGTCAAAGGTGTAGGCGTAAATGTTCTCGTTTTCGACAAAGAAAAGCGCTACGTTGGCGCTATCTAATGGAATGATTTTATCGCCTTGGCGAATAACAATAGAGCTTCCTTTTTTGGTGATGCTCCGTTCTATTTCTTTTATCAAACTTGAAAAGTCTTGCGATGGTTTAGCGAAAGTTGATTTTAGTTTCTGGTATTTTTCAAGCGCTTTGGCCACGGTGGCTTTGCTGAACGGTTTTAAAAGATAATCGATGCCTGCACTTTTAAATGCCTCCAGTGCATATTCATTAAAGGCCGTGCAAAAAATAATGGGCGCATGATTTTCTACTTCTTCGAAAATCTTGAAACTCAATCCATCGCCCAATTGGATGTCAGAAAAAATGAGGTCAACAGAATTCGATGAAAGATATTCAATCGCTTCCTCTACCGAATTGAGAAGCTTTACAATCTCCGCATCGGGTTCGATAGCCGTAATGGTTTTAGCCAAATCTCTGGCAGTAGGCTTCTCATCTTCTATGATTACAATCTTCATTACGCCATCAAATGAATAGTTACCGAAAATGAGTTTTCCGTTTCAACAATATCAATTTCCTTTCCGGTAATCAACTTGTGACGTTGACTTAAATTGACAAGCCCAGTACCTGACCGCTCGGTAACTTTTATCGATACTTTATTATTGGTAATAGTAAGTTTGTTGGCATCGTAGGTGACTTCGATGGTCAAAGGATTTTTTTCTGTAAAGTAATTGTGTTTAAAAGCATTTTCAACTAATGTTTGAATGGAGTATACAGGCACCCTACAATTCAGGACCTCACTTGGAATAGAGGTGAAGAATGTAAAAGTATTTTCAAACCGTACTTTTTGTAGCTCAATATAGCCTGTTGTGAATTCTAGTTCTTCTTTGAGCGTTACAAGCGTTTGCGCAGATGCCTTTGCGGAGTACCTTAGAAAGTCCGAAAGTTTTAAAGAATAGTCTTCTGCTGTATCGGGCTTTTCATTGATAAGTGATTTCAATACACTTAGCGCGTTGAATAAAAAATGAGGATGCAACTGGCGGAGCAATAATTGCTTTTGTGCTTCGCTGTTCTGAAATTTCAGTTCTCTGTTTTCAATCTCTGCTACATTTTTCTTGAAGGCGTTTTCGACTGAATTACAAAGAAGGATGATGACAGCATTAAAGCTAATGGATATAAGTATGGGATAGCTAAGGTATTTTTCGGCAATGTCTGACCTTATGGTAATAAAATCACTAATGAAAAATAAAGCAAGCTGAAATAACAATTGGAATAGATAGCTGAGAGAGTATCGCTTCCATTTTTCTAGCTTTTGCAATCGAAGCGTGATGAGAATATTGATAGACCATACAACAGAAATGTTTACAAACATTCCAAGGATGAGGGTTGGCAATTCTGGCCTAGGCGCCACTTCGAAAATTAGTACGGGTGACAATGCATAAATTGCCAGAATTGGTGTAGACAAGATTGCGTATCGCAGTAGACCCCTTTTCATTTGTGAGGATTTTTCTAAATTCCTATCGAACTTACCACTTGTCCTTAATCACCTTTAACATCTCTCCATGAACACCTCCTGCTGCGCATAACTCTCCCCCAAACAGAAAATTATTTCCCCCTGAAAAATCAGTCACTTTTCCTCCGGCTTGCTGAAGAATGAATGCGCCACCGGCTACGTCCCATGGCTTTAAATTGTATTCAAAGAAACCTTCCATTCTTCCGCAAGCAACGTAAGCCAAGTCAATAGCTGCGCTACCAAGTCTGCGAATACCGTGTGTTTGCTCTAAGAAAATTCGAATGATCTCTAAATAGTTCTCTTTTTTGTCGGTGTGGTAGTAAGGAAAGCCAGTTGCTAAAAGGCTTTCATTTAAAGACTGTATGTTGGAAACGTGAATTTCTTTTTCGTTGCAATACGCTTTGCCACCTTCAATGGCATGAAAGCATTCCTTATGGCTGACCTCATACACAACGCCCAATACTGTTTGATCTTTACGGGTCAGCCCGATGCTAATAGCGAAGATAGGAAGACCGTGTAGGAAGTTTGTGGTGCCATCTAATGGGTCAATGATCCATTTGTATTCGTTTGTGCCTTCTGAATCAGTTCCCTCCTCAGCAATAAAGCCAGCACCCGGAATGATTTCTGACAATCGTTGAACTAGTCTTGACTCAGCTTCTTTGTCTACATAGGAGACCAAATTACTGAAGCTACCCTTCTGCTCGATTCTGGATCGATCGAAATTTTCATTTTCAGTGCGTATGAAATTACCTACTTCTTCGCAGAGTTGTATTACTTGGTTTTCGACTGATAGTAGACTCATTTTTTTCTCGTTTGCGTTTTTACAAAAGCCAATAATAGTATTGCGACAGAAATCCAGGCTGCCGTTCGGGGAACCAGCTCCCCCTGTTTAGAATAACGACTAGCGACAGAGCTATTTTGTGTATACAACGAAATCATGTCATTTCGGTCGATGCCTGATTCCGATATAAAATAAGAGAATGCAATCGGGGCAATTAGTAGAGCAACAGTAAGACCAAGCCAGGTGAAATTAATTGAATTCTTGAATAATGCCATATAGAGAAGTAGACCTATGCAAAGGATCCACAGGCTAGTGCCCAGATAGCCTGTGTGAGCAGTCCAACTCAACCAACTTGGTTTTAGTGCAACCGCGTCTGCCAGAAAGATAGACTCATTTCTCCAGGGAAGTTTTAACAGAATGTATTCTAGCCCAAGCCAAAAGAAGATAATTGTAAACTTGCCGAGGCGCGAACCAAGACTGGAGTAAGCAAATGAATAGGCTAGGAAGGCAACGGTAAAAACAATGGCTTGTATGATGGCAGCGATTAAGTGACTCGAATTGAATGAACTTGACGCGAAGAAAGCAGTAAAGAGCGCCAGCAGTATGAATTCAGTATTCACCCAAAATTCGTCATTCTCTTTCGCCTGATCGGCAACAGCGAACAAGGGGGCAAAAGCAAAAAAAATAAAAATGGGGAATGATTTCATTAACCAGCCTGCCGCAAAAAGCGATGCGCTGATGAGAAAAAGCAGCCACGGCTGCCAGGTACTATTCTTCTTTTTTACCATCGATCACCAATACAATTTCACCCTTCACATCTTTACTCTTGAAATGAGTAAGAACTTCAATTAGTCTTCCCGTAAAAGTTTCCTCATACAGTTTCGTCAGCTCGCGCGACACAGACACAAGCCTGTCCTCTCCAAAAAATTCGATCATCTGTTCCAACGTTTTTACCAAACGATGAGGAGATTCATACACGATAATAGTGCGCTCTTCTTCAGCCAGTCTTTTTAAAGTAGTCTGTTTCCCTTTTTTGTGTGGCAGAAATCCCTCAAACACAAACCGATCAGTAGGAAACCCAGAGTTGACGAGGGCAGGTATTAGCGCGGTCGCGCCTGGCAAAGTTTCAATTTTCAATCCTGCTTTCAAACATTCTCGGACTAGCAGAAAACCGGGGTCTGAAATGCCCGGAGTTCCTGCATCTGAAATTAAAGCCATCTTTTCTCCGCCCTGCATGCGTTGGATTAAACCTGTTAGTGTTTTGTGCTCATTGAAAATATGAAAGCTCTGCAGAGGTTTAGAGATTTCATAGTGGCGAAGCAGCATGCCAGAGGTGCGTGTGTCTTCTGCGAGAATCGTATCTACTTGCTTCAACACCTCTAGTCCACGGATAGTAATATCACCAAGGTTGCCGATGGGGGTAGGGACGAGAAATAGAGAGGGTTTTGACACGAGCTTAATTTGAAAATTGTGCGATTTGAAAAATTGAAAATGAAAGTGGTCTATAATTTAACTACTGATGCTACGCACTACCTCCATTTCTTTGCCACGAATTTCACGAATAAGCACGAATAATGCAGAAAGAATCCATGTAAATTCGTGCATTCGTGACTAACTTTTAATTCATGCTTTACATCAGTTAATAAGATCAATGGCCTTCGCCAATGCGCGGTCTTTGTCGGTGACAATACCTCCTGCATCGTGGGTGTTTAGTTCGATGGTTACAGAATTGTAAACATTTGTCCAGAAGGGATGGTGGTTATGCTTTTCGGCCAGCAATGCAACTTTACTCATAAATCCGAAGGCTTCCACAAAATTGACAAATTTAAAAGTCTTTGTTAGGCGGTTGTTTCCTTCTGTCCACATGTCTGAGTTATTTAGACGTTAAATATCTCAAATAAAACACACAAGCCCAATCGCAGTTTAAATCGATTGTGGTGCCAACGCTACAATCTACAGCGCAATAATCCCTTCAATGGTATAGGTAGCTACATAGACATCTATTACCGATTCACTGGACGGCATCATCATTTGAAGGGTAATGCTGGTGTAGTTACCATTTTTTGAAGTTTTCTCTGTGGCAACATGATTGGGAAACAAGGAAGTCACTTCGGTTTCTTTCCCTTTCGGTACAATGAATTTAAAAGTATAGAGCGCGGGCCAGGCGTAGTGTTGGTCTAATTTTTCTTTGAGAGAGGCTGTCCAGTTTGCTTCCATACTACTTCGCTCGTGGGTTACAATCGTTTATTTTTGGTATCATCCACTATTCTTCTTCTTCTTGCTTTTACAACCGTTAAAATAAGCTACGTAGTATCCATAAAAAAAGAAAGTCGGCCTCCCTTAAAAGAAAGCCGACTCTGATTAAAAAGTTATACTACAACGCTCATTGCTTTTCTGGATCAGATAATCCTTTCAGTCAAGCTCCGTAGTACTCAGCTAAAAGAATTTGTACCGCTTGTCTTCAATCTTAGAAACTTCTTTGATGGCTTGAGTAATTCCCGTGTTCGATTTACCATTTAGCCCTTGCAATAATTGATTTTTAAACATGGTGTAATCGCCAATTGATGCAGCTGTTGTTTTGTTTTGTGACTCGATAATTAACACCCCATTTTCGCCAGCGAAAGCTTTTGAACGTTTACCATTTTCCAGTGAGAAAGCAACACCCACCGCACGAGCATCAAGCCCCACTGAAGGGAGTGTGTTGGAATTCAATTTTAAGTCGCTAGACGAGTTCACAGAGGCATCATTGCCGAAGGCTTTGGCGATCTCTTCGAGAGTTCCTTTTTGAGCATTTAGTTTTTCGATAATTTTCTCGCCCTTCATAGTGTTTTTGACAATCGGAGTAATCTCTTCTTTCACTTTGTCGAAAGACTTGTAGCCCTCTTTGGTCTCCCCGGTCATAATGGCCACAACATAATTGTCTTCCAAATCGAACACATCTGAGACTTTTCCAATTTTTCCATCCCTGTAAAGCCATGTCACTAATTGACGCGCATCGCCTAGTGAACCGATTCGTCTTTCAGCAGTTCCAAGTTCATTAGCTTCCTGAACAGCCACCGCTTCTTTCGCTGCTTTTTCTTTAAAGGCATCTACGCCAGAAAGATCGGCTGCAAAAGTCTGAGCTCTTAAGAACGCTGCGTTTTGGGTATCGTCACTTGGGGTAATAGCTAGTTCTACAGTAGCCACTGTGTAGTTCGTGTTGTCCTTCACATTTGTTACCTCAATGATGTGATATCCGTATTGGGTTTCTACCACGTCATTCAACAAACCAGTTCTTGTTGCATCGAAAACTGCTTTTTGGAAAGGCTTCACCATTTGACCTGACGTAAACCAACCCAAGTCGCCACCTTTTGAAGAGGTTCCATCGGTTCCAAATTCACGTGCTTTATCTGCAAACGAGGCACCACCTTTTATATCAGATAAGATTTTTTTTGCTTTTTCTTTTGCCGCTTTCTTTCCCTCAGGCGTTTCGTTCTCCCAACGGATCAGGATGTGGCTGGCTTTTGCTGCGTAGGTCGTGTCGCTACCAATTTTTACCACTTTAATGATCTTATAGTTTCCTCCATCCAAAAATGGACCTATTACATTTCCGGGTTGCAGCGTTGATTTATCTGCACTTAGCGTAGTTGGAAGAGTGGCAATAGTATATTTTGTATATGCATTGCTACCTTCCGTATTCGAAACAGCAAAGACAGAATCTTCGGTGACTGTTTTAAAATCGGATGCAATTTTTGCAGCCTCTTCTTTTAGCTGCAAAGAGTCAGCAGGCGATGGCACCACCGAAAAAGCAACATAACTTAGGTTTCGTGTTTCCTTCGCTTTGTATTTTTCCTTGTTCTCATTGTAGTAGTCGCGAAGTTGGCTATCGGTTGGCTTTACAAGAGAATCGCTGATCGCATAAAATGGAACATATAGGTACTTCACTTCGGCTACGTCATTTTGCAAATGATAATCTCTTTCGGCTTCTGCCTCAGTGACGTAGTTTGTTTTGATGAGCAAGTTCTCATACTTGATGCGCTCACGTCCTAAACCTAATTCTTTTTGAAACAATGTCCAGCGGTATTTTCCCTCCTGCCATTGTGCCAGCATTTGCTGGTTGCCAACAGGCGCAGGCGAATTGAAATTGTTGATGTATTGCACTACTTTCTTACGGTCGAAATTTCCAGCAGAGTCTGTAAAAGATTGTTTGACGTTCTCATCAACATTTTTTCCTTGAACCATGTCCCAAACTTCATCGGCCGTAACTTTTACACCGGCTTTTTCAAACTGGGGCTTAATGGCGTGCTCTACAATCATCAATTCCCACGCCTGATTCTGCAATGTTGGCCTTTCCTTTTCGCCCGGCTGGCGGCCGAAGCTCATGATGTAATTGTTTTCGCGCTCTTGTATAAACGCTTGGTATTGCTCTCTGGAAATAGACGTACCGGCAATTTCTGCAACTTCTTCATCGCTGCCACCAAAGACGGAGCGAGGGCCGTTCCCAAACAAATCATTTAAAATAAAAGAAAGGATAGCGATGGCGACAAAGCCAACTACCCATTTGGTCATCTTTTCTCTTAACGTTCCAATCAATGCCATAGTAAATGTGAATTAAAGTGTAAGGTCGTTAAGGCCGACCAGCCCATTTTAAAGAACGGCAAATTTAGCCTGTTATCTCTATTCGGCAAAGGTAAGCCTCGAAATAATGCTACTGATTTTCAGCGTGTTACAACGAATTGGCAAGGCTTAGGTACACTTTACCACTTGATGTGGAAGGCAGGTAGATTTTCAATTAAAGGAATGACAAAGGTGATTATCCCTCCACGCTTTCCAAATCGACTGTTAGCTTAACAGTATTGATCAGCTTGTTTTCCGTTTTTTGGATAGTAAACGAGTAGGGCGGAATAGCCACCGTCTCTCCCTCGGCTGGAAAATCTTCTGTGTAGGAAAGAATTAAACCTGCTAATGTTTCATAGTCTCCTTTTGGCAGTTGCCACTTGTAATGATCATTTAGATAGTCTACTTCCAGGCGTGCGCTAAGCAGGTAGGTAGTATCGTCAATTTTTTCCTCCACAAGGTCGTCATCATCATGCTCGTCCTCGATCTCACCAAAAATTTCTTCAATGACGTCTTCCATACTCACAATGCCGGAGGTGCCGCCAAACTCATCGACTACTAGCGCCATGCTTTTCTGTTCCTTGATCAGTTGAACCATGAGGTTATTGGCCATCATTGTCTCTTGCACGATGTTGATCGGTGTGAGTATGTCTTCAATGCGTTGTGGTTTTTTGAACAAGGTCGAAGAGTGGCAATAACCGATGACGTTATCAATCGATTCTTTATAAACTATAATTTTTGAGTGACCACTCTGAATAAAGGCATCAGTTAGTTTGTCGATGCCCTCTTCCACATCGATAGCAGTTACTTCTGTGCGCGGGATCATGCAATCGCGGATACGCACTGTTTTAAACTCTAGCGCATTGTGGAAAATCTTCTTGTCAAGACCCACGTCTTCATCGTCATGCCGAACTTTCAACATGCTTTTCAAATAGTTATTCAAGTCGGTGAGAGCGAATACTGGTTTTTCTTCTGAGTATTCAATGCGCAGCACATGGATAATTACAATTTTAGAGAGGTAGACGATGGAAAAAGTGAGTGGTGCGAGAATAACGTAAACAATCCGAAAGGGAACGGCTAATGTGGCCAACATCAGATTAGGATTAATTAAGAACAGACTTTTTGGCAAAAACTCTGCGGTAAACAAAATTAACAGTGTGGAGATAAGCGTTTGAAAGATCAAAATGAAAACCTCGTCATTGATGCTTTGCGGTAAGTTAGAAGCCAACCATGGCTCGATCAGTTGTGCCATGTAAATGCCAAATAAGACCAACGCCAGTGTGTTGCCAATCAACGTAGTACCGATAAACCAAGATTGCCTCTTTAGGAAGTAGGACATAATCCTGCCCCACAATACGCCCTGTTTTCCCTGCAGTTCAATTTGTAATTTATTAGCAGAAAGAAAGGCGATTTCTATTCCGGAAAAGAAAAATGAAAAGGCTAAAGTGAGGGCAATGAGTATGTAGGAATTGTCCATCCGCTACTTCTTTTTGCGATAGGTGTAGATGAAAAAGAAACCAAAGGCGAGCATGATTGCCCAATAAGCTTGACCCAAACCAAGTGTCATTACTTCATAAATGCCAATAATTACAAACCCGGCCGCCAGAGAAAGGAGCGCGATATCAATTAATTTCATGCCTGGCAAAGATACAAAATAGTCCATAGTCGATAGCCCTCAGTCAATGGTGTTTACGGTGCACTTTTTTAAAGGTAAGAAGATAACATCTCCTACTTTTTGAAAAAGAGCCTCTCAATTGAAAGGATTCCTAGGAGGGGAGCCAACAGCCATCGGCTATTGACCATCGACAATTCACTAATTGTCTTTCACTTCGATAGTGCCGGTTGGATTCTTGATCGTGTAGGTGGACATATCTTCAAAAGCATCCAGTCCAGTGCCGTAAAGCACATCGTGCTCATCGGTAATGGTCACAAATTTTTCGGTAAAAATTTTCTTTGTGTCTGGCTTCCAAAACAACTCTTCCGTATTTAGCTGTTGGCCTTTTTCAATATTTTTTACAATTACATTCCCTCTTCCGCGCCACCGGTTTTCACCTTTAAAATAGAAAGCGGTATTGGCGCGAAGGGTGGAGGTAAGTTTACCCGTTTTGTCAAAGAATTCCAGGTAGATCCCCTCTGGAAATTCCTGGTCACCATTTTGATAGTCGAATATCTTTTTTGCTTTTAAGATCGCCTTCATCCGATCATTCTCGGTGTAGTTCATCAGAATGTTTTCGGCCTCGCGAAGGGGACCTTCATAAATGACAGGTTTTACCGTTTCCTTGGTTTGGCAACCACTAAACAGACTAATCGAAAGCAAACAAATGGCAAACCACTTGGTGTATGAACCAAAACAAGATGGAAAAACAATGTTGCGAAAGGCTGTCATGTTGAAGTAAAAAGAAGAAGGCTGACTTTACAGTCAGCCTTCATACATTTTTTGTGCCGTCTTTTATTCTTTTCCGCGGGTGCGAAGCGTTACGGTTTCACCCACCCAACAGGTAATTTTTTTGCTCTCACCCTCTTTCCAGTTCAATTCAAAAAGCTCGGTAACAGAAGGGAACTGTGCACGAGTAGAATTCATCTTTTGCTGATTGCCCGCTTTAAGGTACATGTCAAAGGCAGCAATGTATACTAACCGATCCTCAGCCAAGCTTGATTTTTTCGAACACTCTTGAAAAGAGAAGTAATACAAGTCTCCTATTTTTTCATACCCATCTTTGTTAGCAGGGTCGGCAGCAATGGCCTTTCTGTAATACTCGCGAGCAGCTGGTTTGTCTTTGTTGATGTTAGCGTTGTCGCCTAGCAAAATGTTGATCTCGGCCTTGTCTGCCGGAGTAGCAGCTAGTGTTAAGGCTTCGTTCAACAAAGGAAGTGCTTTTTCAAAGTTTTTCAACTGCAGATATTTTGAGCCCAATACTTTGGCAAGCGCGAAATCAGGAGTGGCTTTATGAACCACTTCAGTAGCTTCTATCCAAAGAGGATCGTCTGTACATTTGTCGTTCAACATGTACTGAAAAATCTTTTTTGCCATGCCTATATCATTCGGGTTCTGTTTAAAGCGAGGCTCGTAGTTTTTCTTCACAAAGGCGCAATTGATGGTGACCATCTTCGATAGTTTATCGTCAACGTTGATCTTTATTTTTTTGTATTTCTCCACATCGCCCACCTTGTTCTCAGATTCAGCCTTTTTTATTTTAGCTTCGATTACACCAATCAATTTGTCATAGCGCGAAAGAATCAGCTCTTCAGTAAGAGTTTTTTGAGCAGGAGGCAAAGGCTTTTGTGTGATAAAGTTGGCGAAGATCACAGACATATATGCCTCGAGGTTGTTATCGTTGACATTATTGCCGCTGATTTCGTACACACGGTCAAACATCGTCAACAACTCAGCCGATTTTTCTTTGTTATTGATATTGTACTTTGCGCTCGAAGCAGCCTTGCGATTCAATACGTTCACTTCGTCCCCGCAATTTTGGATACGCATGTCGTAAATCAACATCAAGGAGTCTACCAATACTTTCTTTTTGGCAGGATCGGCTTCTTTGCCAGCCAAGCCATCATATGCTGTTGCTGCGTCTACATATAATTTAGTATTCCAATTCGGAGCATTGGCTAGCATCCATTGAATGGAAGAAGTGGCACCGCGAAAGTTTTGTTGCTTCACGGCATCACCAAAAATAGCTACGCACTCTTCGGCTTTTTGTTTGTTCTCCGGCCATTTTAATTCCTTGCACTGTGACCAAGCGCTCACTGAAATAACCGCCACCAAGGCCAACGCAAAACCTGCTTTTCTGAAATTCAAATTCATGTTCGTCATCATTTTTAGAGTTAATCAAATTTTCTCTTAATGAACCATTTATCATTAAAAGTCATGCCAAGATAAATTTTAAAATAGTTCTCTTCAATTGTGTTCTTTACAATACTGCCTCTGCTGCCAATTTTGACCGAAAAATCAATAGTTGAAATTCGAGCTACTGGCAACGAAACGCCAAAATTAACACCAAAATCGTTTACTTGGTTACCGGCCACCAAATAAGGATACTGATCGTAGCTTAATCCTGCCCGATAGGTCATTCGCCTCAAGTAGCTGCTAACACCTGTTTGGTCTGGCATTATTTCAAGGCCAAAGGCCGATTTTACTCCTGTTCGTGTATCGATCTCTTGCCCAGAAAATCCTTTGAATTGTTGATAATCAAGATAGGAGACATCCGCACCCACCATCCAGCGGGTGGGGCGTCCAAAAGAAACTCCAATTCCGAATGTTTGTGGCAATACAATTGAGCTGGGTTCATTATTCACTAGAGTAACAGAGTCAATTATACTTCCATTGATAGCAGAACGGTTGTCAAATCTAACTGTTCTACGCGTTCCCACGGTGGTTTGCAGATCGTAAATCACGCCAAAGTTGAGTTGGTAATTTTTTTTCGAAATGGAATCTTTATGCAAATATAGACCAGTCGAGAAGCTAAAATCGCTAACAAAATTTCGCTCTTCTAAGAATGGCGTGTAGAGCGTTTGTGGCAGCCTTGCTTGCTGTTGAGTAATGATGGAGCTAAACAGGTAGTTGGCACGCACACCCACGGCTGCATATTTGTTGATTTTTATTCCATTTGCCCAGGAAAGCTGGTTAATTCCCCCAGTGCCACTTTCCGTTCTTGTATCAGTACTTGTTAGACTTCCTTCTACCGGCCTGATCACAGTTAACTTGTAATTCACGGCCGAGTATGGGGTTAGCCCTATTGAGGTTGTCCAGCGCCCTGGTTTGATGGGGAACGCCATAACCAAATAGTTGAGGTTGCCATTGGTGTTTTGTAGCGAAGAAGTACCGTCTTTGATGGTTCTGTTTTCGATCATCATGCCTCCGTGAAAAGTAGTGACATAATTATTGATCAACAGAGCCGGATTTTGATTATTGACATACCACGAGCTAGGGTTACTAATGCCAATTCCGCCCATGCCTTGATTTTGAGCCAAAGAGTTGCCGTACAAATCCCCTATTCCAAAGGACGAAAAAGGGCTATTCGCAACCTGGCCATTGGCTAATTGGAAGAGACTTACCAGTAAAAAGACAAGGAAAATTCCTTTTTTATCAAGCATTGTAGCGTAAAATCCTGTTCAAGCCCATCAAAACCAAATCGGGGGCTGCAAATATGGTGCGTTTCAGTTGGTTTTCAAAAAATGGAGCGTCACCCCCACAAAGAATGACCTTCAATTCCGGAAATTTGTTGGCGTACTGTTCAATCATACCATTAATTTCACCGATGATGCCGTTCAAGACACCACTTTGCAGGCAGCTTTCAGTACTGTTTCCGATCAACCCCACTTGATCATTCCATGTTACTAACGGCAGACGCGCGGTAAACGTATGCATGGCTTTAAATCGCATTTCTTTGCCGGGTGAAATGGCTCCACCGTGATAGTTGGCCTTCTCATCAATGAACTCATAGTTGATACAGGTGCCGGCATCAATGACCAGGCAATTCTTGCCCGGAAAAATGGAGAGCGCTCCACACGCTGCCGCTATGCGATCAACACCTAGTGTCTCAGGGGTGGCGTATAAAATTTGGATAGGCAAGGGGAGCTGATGATGCAGGACCCACTTCTTGTCGGACACTTGGAGTCTTTTCACTGCTTCTTCTGCCGTTTTATTTACCGTGCTGACTAAAATATTTTCAAATACTGTATTGGCAAATGCCGCCTGGAGCTCTTCTGCATTGTTAAAAATGTTTTTTTTCAACAAGCTTTCTTGCTCAAAGCAGGCCGTTTTTATCCGCGTGTTGCCAAAGTCGATAACTAAATTCAAGATGCTTTTCGTTTTTACAAAGCTAGCCAATCCTCATTTGATGTTCGCGCGAAACTGCCTTTAGCATAGCGTTTATGTCGCGTGCAATCCGATACCTTATATTTGCGCTCCAACTAGTTACCCTACGATGAAAGAGCTGCTTCAAAAGTTTGAAAACAAACGCCCCGAGATTGTATTTGAATGGAAAGATTCTGAGACAGAAGCCGAAGGCTGGGTGGTCATCAATTCGTTGCGCGGTGGCGCGGCCGGAGGAGGCACGAGGATGCGCATGGGTCTTGACAAGCGTGAAGTAGAATCGCTGGCTAAAACGATGGAAGTAAAGTTCACGGTAAGCGGTCCACCCATTGGAGGTGCGAAATCGGGAATCAACTTCAACCCCAACGATCCGCGCAAAGCGGGAGTGTTGCATCGGTGGTACACGGCTGTGATGCCTTTGCTAAAATACTATTATGGCACAGGTGGCGATATGAATGTGGACGAGATTCATGAAGTAATACCCCACACAGAAGATGTAGGCATCTGGCATCCGCAAGAAGGCGTCTTTACAGGGCATTATAAACCAACTGAGCCGCAGAAAGTAAATCGCATTGGTCAGTTACGGCAAGGAGTGGTAAAGGTGATTGAAGATGAAAAGTACACGCCATCGCTGGCAAAAAAATATACGGTGGCAGATATGTGCACAGGGTATGGTGTAGCAGAAGCGGTGCGACATTATTATGAGTTGTGGCCGTCTTTAGCTGGTAAAGGTGCGGGCGTAAAAGACAAAAGAGTTGTAGTTCAAGGATGGGGCAACGTGGGCGCGGCAGCCGGATTTTATTTGTCTCAGCAGGGCGCAAAAATTGTGGGCATCCTGACGCGTGAAGGTGGGCTGATCAATCAAAAAGGATTTACCCACGAAGAGATTTGTCAGTTAGTGATAGACCGGAAAGGAAATCAACTGGTCACCGATCAATTACTCAGCTTTGAAACGGTGAATAAAATGATCTGGGATTTAGAGTTTGAGGTGTTTATACCCGCAGCGGCTTCGCGGCTGGTCACGAAGGAGCAAGTCGATCGGATGATCGCTTCTGGTGTAGAAGTGTTTTCCTGTGGTGCTAATGTACCATTTGCCGATCCTGAAATTTTCTTTGGTGCTACTGGGCTTTATGCCGATGAGAAATTTTCGATCCTTCCGGATTTTATTGCTAACTGTGGAATGGCACGTGTGTTTGCCTACTTCATGGAGAGCGAAGTGGCGATGGATGACGCGGCTGTTTTTGGAGATATTTCGAAAGTGATCAGGCAGGCGTTGGAAAAGACCAAGAAGGTGAACGCTGCCAAGACAAAAATAGCGCAGGCTTCTTTTGAGATTGCGTTAAAGGAGTTGGTAAGATGACCAAGTGAGGTATTTTTTTCATATCGGTTTCAATGGGTTTCTCTACAGGGGCTGGCAACGGCAGCCTGATGAACAGAATGTGCAGCAGGTTTTTGAAACCACGCTGAGCCAAATATTCAAAGAGCCAATCACCGCGATGGGCTGCGGCCGCACGGATGCACAAGTACACGCCAGCCAGTTTTTTTTTCATGCGGATATAACGACTCGTTGGGATTATGATTTAGTGTTTCGCATCAATAAGCTACTGCCGCCTGATATTGCTGTGTTTGAAATCATTCCGGTGGAGGAAAATCAACATGCGCGGTTTGATGCTACACTGCGGAGGTACGATTATTTTATTCACACTTATAAAGATCCGTTTTTAAGTCAGCTCAGCTCGCTCTACCTGGAAAAAAATTTGAATGTAGGTAAGATGAAACAAGCGGTGACGTTGTTGACTCGCTACGATGACTACCGGGCGTTTTGCAAGCGGCCTAATGACTATCGCACTACGGTATGCAAAGTGACCGCGGCTTCCTTTGTTGCCGATGCCTCGGGAGATCGGTTTCGTTTTCAGATTTCAGCCGATCGTTTTTTGGGGAAGATGATTCGCATCATTGTGGGCAAGTTACTCGTGATTGGGCAGGGCAAGTTGAGTGTAGATGAATTTGAAAGTTACCTGATCACTAAAGAAACGCCAGCGATTTTTGAGCCCGCACATCCGCAAGGGCTTTATCTTTCAAAAGTTACGTATCCTTTTTTAGACATTCCACCGCGCCCTGATTTTTCGGCCATTTTGCAGAACAAGGAAGATGAGTGGTTGCTTTGAATAGCTTTTTGTATATCAGGCGGCTACTTTCTTTCGATTAGCTAGCTTAATTAGGGTGCGCAACGTTTCGTTAACAGTTTCAGAATCCGGAAAATTCTTCAATACATCCGGCTCCAGAACAATCACATTGGTGTGGGTTTGAAACTTCTTAGCGTATTTTCCACGCACTCCTTTACTAAAGTCGTATTCGGCTTTTAATTTATGATTACTATTTTTTTTCATATTGCTCTTTCTCTTTTTTTGACGCTCTTCTCGCACTTATTATTCTGATTTTCCCATTCCTTTCAGTAAGAACAACTACCAATAATCTGCTGGTACTTGCCAATCCAAGCGTTATGCTTCTCTTTTCAGATTGAGAATGCTGCGGGTCATCGATTGTTAAAGAATTTACATCAGCAAATACCATACATGACTCTTCGAAAGCGACATTGTGCTTTGCTAAATTTGTTCTTGCCTTTGCAACATCCCACTCAAACCGTATCATGCATTAGCTTTGTTAACAAATCTACATAGTAATCTCAGCTAAAAAAAGTTTGTTTCTGTAAACAAATAGAAAGGCCTGATGGATCTCATGCCTAGCTGAACAGCCGCGCTTCACGCCATCTCACTTTCCTGCGCAGGTGTTCGCAATGGCGATATGCTTCGTTCCATTTCATATTCCGTCTCAGACACTCGCAATGACGGCACGATATCGCTATTCTTGTTCGTTGCAAAAAGTAGGTACTATTTTCTCATCGCAAAAATTTCATTGGTTAAGTCTATCCAATCCACATTGCGCAACTTGATAAGCTCCTCCTTCCACTTCCGTGTTTTGCCTTTGATGTAACGTTCCCTTTCAAGCGCTTCTTCTACGCTTTGAAACCCTTCGAAATAAACGGGTTTCTCAACGTTGTAGCGAGCCGTAAAGCTCTTTGGGTTGATTTTTCTTTTGTGCTCCCAAAGTCGAGTTGGTAAATCAGTAGTCATGCCAACGTACAACACTGTATGATATTGATTGGTAAGGATGTAAACGAAGGCTATTGGAGGAGGGGTAGTCATTTGGGTCGAGGATTCGTTCATGCTCCATGTGCAAAAATAGGCCAAATCCTGAACGGATTAATGGTGCAACAGGCTCAAGTTGGGTTGCCTTCGTTTGGCGCACGCACTTATGAGTGTTACCAAAACGGGCGAAGGATCCCCCCTTGCGAAGTCGGTACTCGGTATCCTTTGCCTTCTGTCTGGGTCGTGCTTCGTGATGGGGGATTCTTCGCTTGTTCATGTTTGTCTATGAGGCTGTCAGGTTCTTTTTATTTTGCTACTGCTAATGAATTGGTGGAGCTATACGCTCAGAATTTGGTTTTCAATCCTGAGCGGATTAATGGTGCAACAGGCTCAAGTTGCGTTGCCTTCGTTTGGCGCACGCACTGATGAGTGTTACCAAAACGAGCGAAGGATCCCCTCTTGCGAAGCCGGTACTCGGTATCCTTTGCCTTCTGTCTGGGGCGTGCTTAGTGACGGGGGATTCTTCGCTCTTTTATCTTTATCCATGAGGTGCGCGGGTTCTCTTGGTTTTGATGCTGCCAATAAGTTGGTGTGGGCTATACGCTCAGAATTTGGTTTGCGATGACGTTAACAAAAAAAACCGCCCGATCGGAATACCCTGATGGCTTTTTGTAAGGCGTCTGACGGCTTTTTGCGAAAGCTCATAGCCGTCTGACGCCTGCATTGGCCAAGTAAGACAGGTAATCTTTAGTAAATGAACAGGAGAGGGCACGAGTTCGGAAACGCGCGCCAGCTAATTTGTACTATGACGGATTGCTAGAACAAAAAAAACGTCAGGTCGGAAGACCTGACGCCACCAAAACAGCTTGCTCTTGCGCCAAGTTTAGATTCAGTTCTAAAAACTCCAAGTGTGCGCGAATAGAAAGATTTCTACAATAGCCCTTCTACCAAGATGTCTTCATCAATATCATGCCAACGAATACCTTCTCCTCCACCAATCAATCGCCAATTGTTTCTTTCTTGTTCGGTGGCATCTCTTAATTTGGGAAACCAGTTGAGCGGTACGGAAATCTCCCGACCGTCATCTAGTCGCACGATCATTTGCTGGTTTAAAAACCAGACCTCTACTGCATTGCTGGATTTACTAATTGTTAAAATACTCATCCCATTTATCGTTAAATAATTGTCTGTTTTCGGATACTAATTTACGAATCTCGTTGATCTCATGAGCTTTCAATCGTTTTGATTTTACTAACTCCACTGGAAACAGATTAAATTTAGCAGTGGATTCCCCCTTTTCTAAGTGAACATGCTTTGGCAAATGTTCATTGGCATAAAAGAAAAAGCGAATCCCATTAATGCTTAAAATTGTAGGCACAGCATAAAATTACCATTTCAAAATGAGATTTTCTAGCCTCGTTGGCGCTCGTTTGCAACGAGCTGCCGGTGCTGAGCGCCAACTAATTTGTACTATGACGGATTGCTAGAACAAAAAAAACGTCAGGTCGGAAGACCTGACGGCACCAAAACATAGCCGTCTGACGCCTGCATTGGCGAAGTAAGGCAGGTAATCTGTTGTAAATCAACGGGAGAGGGCACGCGTTCGGAAACGCGCGCCAACTAATTTGTACTATGACGGATTGCTAGAACAAAAAAAACGTCAGGTCGGAAGACCTGACGGCACCAAAATCTGTAGTAATTGAACAGGAGAGGGCACGCGTTCGGAAACGCGCCAACTGAGGTTCACTTAGCGATGTTGATTTATATAATGTAAAAAAAACCACCAGATCGGAAGACCTGGCGGCTTTTGGTAAGGCGTCTGAAGGCTTTTTGCGAAAGCTTATAGCCGTCTGACGCCTGCACGAATAAACTATTTCTCTTTCTTTACTTCGGTTTTTTCTTCTGCCTTTTTCACGGTTGCTTCTGCACTCATGCCAAGTGCTGCTTTGATTTTTTCAATCTCAGATTTTAAGTTGGTAAGCTCGGTTTCTCCGGCTGCCACTTTGCTGAGGCTTGCTTCAAGCACGGCAATTTTTTTCTTGCTTTCTTCTTCTTTGGCTTTCAACTCATCGATCATCTTCTTTTGTTCGTCCAGCATTTTAACAAGCTCCTGTGTTGCTGAAAGATTGAGTGTAAACAATCGATCGTAATCCACAATGCGGAAATCGTTTACTTCCTTTCCATAGACAAATATCTTTTCACTTTTCTCAGTCCAGTTGCTTACTGTAAACGAATTGCCATCTACCGCAGAAACAACACTTGGTTTTTCCCCGCCTGCGCTCGAAATGAGCTTTACCTTATCGCCCACTGCCAAGTTGTGAGACTTGGCCATAGTTACACGTAAAGTTTGTTTCGCGTCATCAAACTCAACATGATTGGCTAGTGCGTAAATATTCGGTATCCAGTTGGTTTGTTTTGATATCGCCTGAGGGTAAACCTTTTCTACCTCCTGAGCAAACACACCCTTGACTGGTGTGTTTTTGTAATTTAAACTATCTATGTACTTGTAATCGATTACCCGCAATTTCATGAGAGTAGATAAATCGTTACTTGAGTTGCTTGCCCCTACTTTTCTTTTAATGCGTTCATCTGACGTAACATAGAACCCACCATTGGAGCCAAAGCCTGTACTTAAAAATGCACCCGAAGCCCGAACGGAAACAGTTCCACCACTATTTGAACCTAATTGCAAAGGACCATTACCAGTATCGCCATTGAAGTAAGTAGAAAAACTAATAAAAAAAGGCAAAGATGTCACTATGTCAAGAGGGACGGCTGGGGCTGTCGTGCCAATGCCCACAAATACCGAATTGGGACCAGTGCCACCCAATACCAACGAGTTATTAGCTGCTACTTTAGCATTGAAACCGATGGCGGTGGCATTGAATAAGTTTGCGAAAGTGACGTCAGCGCCATTTCCGATCGCTGTATTGTTGGATCCTCCATTGTTTGTTAAGAGAGCTCCCCGACCATAGGCGGAATTGCCAAATCCCCCTGTGTTTGCCTCAAGAGCTTGGTATCCAATGGCCGTATTTTCCGTTCCTGTTGTGTTTACACTGCCTGCCTGATAGCCAAAAAAGGTATTAAGGTTTGCAGGATCTATCTGCCCTGCTTTTTGATTATTTACTCTAAAATTGAGCGGGATGTAGTCCGTTGTTCCAATAAAATTAGTTGCAGGGTTAGTGCCCGCATTTCCTGTTAAGCCCCAACCGCTGCTGCCTGCCGGGCTCCATGTGGGTGGCAAGCCTGCCCCGGCAGAAGTAAGCACCTGGCCGGTAGTACCAGCAGAGTTGTTTGGCATTAATGCTCCTGAGAATTTAAGATTGCCTGTTATGTCTAGTTTTTCGGTGGGGTTGGTGTTGGCTATGCCCACATTGCCCGAAGCCGATATTCTCATTCTCTCCAAATCGCTTCCACCTTGGGGGGTGGTATGGAAACGCAGGCTCCCCGGAACCGAGCCCGTTGCTGGTGTTCCATCTACAACAGAATAGACCATTGCCGCCCTTTGAGGAGCCGTCCCGTCATGTCCTTTAAATTCAAGCCAACCTAATTCATCGCCATTTAAGACAGCTCCTCCGGCTCTTGACTTAGCTAGAATCATATAGCCTCCAAAAAATGCGTTACTATTATTGGTTACGTTCAAGTCAGTGAAATTGCTGGTGCCTGTCACATTCATTGAACCAACCACATTGAGGTTTGAGCTCCACGCAGGTGCTGCACCAGGCCCCGCAGAAGTAAGCACTTGGCCAACTGTGCCAGCCGTGTTGTTTGGCATTAATGCACCGGAGAATTTAAGATTGCCTGTTATGTCTAGTTTTTCTGTGGGGTTGGTGTTGGCTATGCCCACATTGCCTCCGACTAGCGTTAATGTTTGTGAATTGGCCAACGAATTGCTATTGCCTAAGAATAGCCGATTGGATCCGCCTTGGGAAGCGATGTAAGCATCCCCCGCTCCACCACCCCCACCAGACACACCCATTTTTAAACGATGGGTACCATCTCCAATCGAGAAATCTCCCTCTGAGTTTACCAAATCCCATTGCCCGAGGCTTACATTTAGTTTTGAGATAGGTGTAGTGGTGCCAATACCAATGTTGCCAGTGGCATCAATCCTCATCCTTTCCACTCCACCCACGCCTGTTGCAAAGCGCAAAGGTTGTGCATCGGTTGTTCCAATAAAATTGGTAGCGGGGTTTGTGCCTGCGTTGCCCGTTAATCCCCAGCCTGTGGTAGGTGTTGCCCATGTCAAAGTGCCAGAACCATTATTGGTCAAAACTGTACTTGCCGCCCCCTGAACAGACGGAAACGAAGTAGTGACATTGTTAATCTTGGTAATATTTCCGGTAGCATTCACAGCAAATGCTCCGGCTGTTCCGGTGGTCAGCGTGCCTGTGGTAGAAATAGCTTGCGTGCCGAAGTTGGGATTGATTTTGCTTCCGGCAATAGCGGCACTGGCGTTCACGTCAGCATCGGCAATCGTGCCGTCTGTAATTTGAGCACTTCCAAACGTGCCCGTTGTAATTTTGGAGGCATCTAGGTTGGGAACTTGCGCCACAGGCAACGTGCCGGATGAAATGTTGGATGCATTTAAACTGGTGAGCCCTGAGCCATTTCCAGTCGGTGTCAAGTAATCCGTTCCCGCTGTAGCAATGCTCAACGCCCCGGTGCCGCCACTTGTTTTGATCAAGCCGTTGGTAGTGAGGTTTGAAAGCGTTGAAATATTTTGTGAGGTGTTTACCGAGAAGGTATTGGTAGTCAAGGTCAGTCCAGTGCCCGCGGTGTAAGAAGTGCCGGCATAATTGGGAACATTGAGTGTATTGCCCACCAACGTTGCCGCGCCACTTGTGCCGGTGGTGGTGAGCGTGATGGGAGCCTGGTAATCTGTGCCGGCAGTTGCCGCGCTCAAGGCCGTACCGTTTCCTTTCAATAATCCAGTCAATGAAGTACCAATGGTGATGGCTGGTGTTGAGGAGGCGGTGGCTACTGTTCCGGTAAAACCATTTGCTGACGCAACGGAAACTGTTGTTACGCTTCCCGCCCCACCTGGTGCCCAAGAGAGCGTACCACTTCCGTTATTGGTGAGTACGCCTGTACCATTGGAGGCAGGCCATGTGTAGGCCACCGATCCTAAGCCTAGATTAGCGCGAGCAGTAGAAAAATTGGTGAGATCGCTTAGGTTATTGGTGGTGATCATGTTCCCCCCACCACTTATTGTAGTCCAAGTAGGTGCAAATCCTGCTCCAGCAGAAGTAAGCACTTGGCCAACTGTGCCAGGCAAGTTGTTGGGCATTAAAGCACCAGAGAATTTAAGGTTGCCGGCTATATCGAGTTTTTCGGTGGGGTTTACATTGGCGATACCTACGTTGCCCGAACCACGAATGACCATGTCCGAACGCCACGTAGTACCAGTCCAATACCTAAAATTAGCACTACCCGCATCAGGGTTTCCACCAAAATAATTAACAGATGATGGATTTGCTTCCCCGAGGTTATATCTATCAAATTTAAGCCCCCAAACGCCTCGGATATATTGGTCTCCTGCGAAGTGACCAGCGAACCCGCCACTACCAAGAAGGCCGTTGACGGGATCGTCCATTTGACTAAGAGTTTGAGACCCTAGACCAGAAATTGTTGTTGAAACCTTTATAACACCTCCCACAATATCAAGTTTGGCTGTGGGTGTAGTTGTGCCGATACCTACTTTACCTGTAGCGTCAATACGCATTCGCTCGATGTTGGTGGTCTCAAATAAAAGAGGTTGCGCGTTGTTGCTACCGATTGTTTCGGTGCCAGTCAAGGTATTTCCTGTTAATCCCCAGCCACTCCCAGCTGCCCATGTTAAAGTACCTGTGCCATCGTTGGTGAGCACACCAGCCGCATTGGCAGCGGGAAACGAAGTAGTTACGTTTCTGATCTTGGTGATGTTCCCGGTGGCGTCAATGCCAAATGCTCCGGCAGTTCCACTTGTAAGTGTTCCTGTAGTGACAATATTTTGCGTGCCAAAGTTGGGATTGATTTTGCTTCCCGCAATAGCGGCACTGGCGTTCACATCAGCATCGGCAATCGTGCCATCAGTAATTTGAGCGCTTCCAAACGTGCCCGTTGTAATTTTGGAGGCATCTAAGTTAGGAACTTGTGCCACAGGCAACGTGCCGGATGAAATGTTGGATGCATTTAAACTGGTTAAGCCAGAGCCATTTCCGGTAGGTGTCAAGTAATCCGTTCCCGCTGTAGCAATGCTCAACGCCCCGGTGCCGCCACTTGTTTTGATCAGGCCATTAGTGGAGAGGTTTGAGAGCGTTGAAATATTTTGAGACGTGTTAACTGAGAAGGTATTGGTAGTCAAGGTCAGTCCAGTGCCCGCGGTGTAAGAAGTGCCCGCATAATTGGGAACATTGAGTGTATTGCCGACCAGCGTGGCCGCGCCACTTGTGCCCGTGGTGGTGAGCGTGATGGGAGCCTGGTAATCCGTGCCGGCAGTTGCCGCGCTCAAGGCCGTACCGTTTCCTTTCAATAATCCAGTCAATGAAGTACCAATGGTGATGGCTGGTGTTGAGGAAGCGGTGGCTACTGTTCCGTTAAAGCCATTGGCGTTTACTACCGAAACAGCTGTTACGCTACCTCCGCCCGCGGGTGCCCAGGTAAGCGATCCTGCACCATCATTGGTGAGCACGCCCACTGCATTGGCTGCCGGGAAAGAGGTAGTCGCCCCGTTGATCTTGGTAATATTGCCCGAGCTATTAATTGTGAAACCATTGGCCAGCCCCACGTTGAGCCCGCCACCGATAGAACCACTACCGGTTGTGGTGGTGATGTTCTGAGCGCCAAAGGCAGGGACAATTTTGCTTCCCGCAATGGCGGCTGTGCCGCTGATGTCCGCATCGGCAATCGTTCCATCAGTAATTTGAGCGCTTCCAAACGTGCCCGTTGTAATTTTGGAGGCATCTAAGTTAGGAACTTGCGCCACAGGCAAAGTGCCGGATGAAATGTTGGATGCGTTTAAACTGGTTAAGCCCGAGCCATTTCCGGTGGGTGTCAAGTAATCCGTTCCCGCTGTAGCAATGCTCAACGCTCCGGTGCCACCGCTTGTTTTAATCAAGCCGTTGGTGGTCAGGTTTGATAGCGTTGAAATATTTTGAGAGGTATTTACCGAGAAGGTATTGGTAGTCAAGGTCAGTCCAGTGCCCGCGGTGTAAGAAGTGCCAGCATAATTGGGAACATTGAGTGTATTGCCCACCAACGTTGCCGCCCCACTCGTGCCCGTGGTGGTGAGCGTGATGGGAGCCTGGTAATCCGTGCCGGCAGTTGCCGCAGAGATGGTCGTTCCATTTGATTTTACTAAGCCGTTGATAGCTTTTACAGCGGGATCTGTTTCTGTAGTAACCGCAGTAATATTGCCAACTCCTAAAACAGATACTCCGTTAATCGTTTTAATATTCGTTCCGCTTACGAGTGGAGCTTGATAGTCCGTGCCAGCCGTAGCTGCGCTAATGGTAGTGCCGTTAGACTTCACCAAGCCATTGATGGCTTTTACGGTTGGATCGGTTTCCGCCCCGGCAGGGAGATTCGTTAACTGAGAACCATCTATAGCAGGAAGTTTTCCAGTGGCGTCTAACTGTACAATCTGGTTAGCACCGGTACCTACGTTTACGTCTATTGTGCCACTGGTGGTGATGGGCGCGCCTGCTACAAGACCGGTTCCCTTGGTGATACTGGTCACCGTGCCGCTGCCCCCAGCGGGCACCCATGTAAGTGTACCCGTTCCATTATTAGTCAATGAACCCGATGCATTGGCAGGCCAGTTTATGGCGGTTGAGCCGATGGTAAGGGAGGAGACTGTGGCTGCCCCGGTTGTCAATGTGCCTGTTGTGTTGATAACTGTAGTACCGCCAATAGTGCCTGTGTTGATAGCACTTCCGGATACTTTTCCGGCCGTGCTGATTGTTGCCAATCTATTATCATTAATAGTACCTGTTGTGCCTGCGTTGTTGATTGCCGTGACAATATTATTTCCGGCATTAACACCAATAGCGGTGGCAATGGTTGTTGACCCTGCACCCGACAAATCCCCGGAAAGGGTGATTGTTTGATTGTTGGTTAAATAATCTGTGCCGGCTACTGCGTTGGCAAATCCACCACTTCCGTTGCCCTTTAAGATCGATGAACCTGTTGTTGCCGGAGCATAATCGGTGCCAGCTGCAGCAGCACTGATTGTGGTGCCGTTTGATTTTACTAAACCATTAATCGCCTTTACTGTGGGATCAGTTTCTGTAGTAACTGCGGTGATGTTGCCCGCACCTAAAACAGAGGTTCCGTTAATGGTTTTGATGTTAGTACCGCTTACCAAAGGCAATTGATAGTCGGTGCCAGCTGTGGCCGCACTGATGGTGGTACCATTGCTTTTTATGATTCCCGAAATGGCTTTTACCGTGGGATCCGTTTCTGCTCCGGCCGGAAGGTTGGTGAGTTGAGAACCATCTAATGCGGGAAGTTTTCCAGTTGCATCCAGTTGGACAATTTTGTTAGCAGTAGTTCCCACATCTAAACGTGCAGAAGATAGCGTACCGATTGTAATTTTAGCTGCATCTAGGTTTGGGATTTGGCTTGTTGCGAATGTGCCAGATGTAATTTTTGTAGCGTCCAAACTTGGGATTTGGGCTACTGTAAAAGTGCCTGTGTTTATCTTTGACGCATCCAAATTAGGCACTTGCGCTACAGGCAAAGTGCCGGTTGTGATTTTGCCCGCGCTAATGCCTGTGGCGACTTTACTATCCGTGATCGCATTGTTTGCGATGGTAAACGTACCAGTGGTGCCTGTTACAGAAAGCCCTACATCACCTGCTACATTAATTCCTGTGTTGGTTCCATTATTTGATAAAAGCTGGTTGGCAGAAAGCGAAGGAAGCGCTCCGCCTGTGGGAGCAGACCAGACAGCTACACCCCCTGTGGTGGTAAGCACCTGGCCGGCAGTGCCAGCACTGATTTGGGCAGGAAGAATTTTTGATGTTGTGGCAGCGTTGTTTAAAGCTGCCGCAATGCTATTTCCCGCTGTTAGAGAAATCGTGGAGTTATTGCTTGGGCCGGATACATCTCCGCTAAGCGTAGTAGTCGAACCGACATTATCAGGGCCTGGTTCCCATCTACTTCCATTCCATTTAAGCACTTGCCCTACGGCTGAAGGTGCATTGGCTGCCGAAGAAGTCCAGCCGCCTGCGCCAGCGTTAAGTGAAGAATCCCACATCAAGATTTGGCCATTTGCACCAGGTGCGGTATTAGCAATGGAGAACTCCGTTAAAAAGCCTGCGCCCGTTCCGATCAGAACTTTGTTACCAGAGATTTGAATACCCTGTGTGCCTGATCCACCTGAGCCTACTTGTACCCATGCCGTGTTGAAGTAGTGAACGGTACCAGTTGAGGTATTGTATACAATCATCCCCGGTTTGCCAAAGGTGCCTAGGCTTGAGACTTTAGGAATAATGATCCCCTGGCTGCCGTTACCTTCCAAAAGTAACACTGCGTTTGTATCAGGGTTGGGAGCATTCGCGCCTGTGCCGATGGCCACTTGCGAAAATGCTTTGAATGTTAAACAAACAAAAAAAGTGAGTGAGCAAAGCTTAGACAAAAGCCTCATGGATTGTATGGTTTTGATTAATGGAAGGTAAATATAAATTTATAATCCTGTATGCCAAATAAGAGTAACCCAAATGGGCGGAGAAGTTTTGATAAGGGGTAAAGCGGAATAGCTGCTAACTTGGAAATTGAAAATTAGCCGGAGCAGGGTAATCAGAACCCGTTACATTTTTCATTGCCCAAGACAGGCATGCCCAAAGAAGGAAAGTACCGAAGGCGGGACTTGAACCCGCACAGCTTGCGCCACACCTGCCTACCGGCAGGCAGGCGCCTCTAAGCAATTTTTATGTAAGTACCGAAGGCGGGACTTGAACCGAAGGCGGGACTTGAACCCGCACAGCTTGCGCCACACCTGCCTACCGGCAGGCAGGCGCCTCTAAGCAATTTTTATGTAAGTACCGAAGGCGGGACTTGAACCCGCACAGCTTGCGCCACACTTGCCTACCGGCAGGCAGGCGCCTCTAAGCAATTTTTATGTAAGTACCGAAGGCGGGACTTGAACCCGCACAGCTTGCGCCACACGCCTCTGAAACGTGCGTGTCTACCAGTTTCACCACTTCGGCTTTTTGATCGTTGTTAGTTATTCGTTGTCGGTTCACCGAAAGTCAAAAACCATTAACGAAAAACCACTAACGAACAGCTAATTTGGTGCCCAGAACTGGATTCGAACCAGCACACCTTGCGGCACTACCCCCTCAAAGTAGCGTGTCTACCAATTTCACCACCTGGGCATTCAAACAAAACTCGCGTTTGAGTTTTGAGGGACGGCAAAAGTAATGGTTAATTTAGAAATTCAGCAATGCGTTAATTTGATAATTCGATAATTCGTTGATTTTCTGATTTGATGATGGTCGGTTTGCCAGAGGAAAATTTAGCTCAGTGTTATGCTTGAATTAAGTAATCACCCTTTTTTTTGGCAATTTCTGTTTCAAATACTGGATCGTGCGCTCATACTCTGTTGATTCTTTTGGGCTGAGGGAGATTTTTTTTCCATCTGTAAACTTTACAACTAGTTCGCGATGGACTGATTTCTTCCCTGTTTTCACCTGATTTTCAAACCAGAATTGAACGTCTGACAGAGGGTATTTTGTTAATTGTTTCAACACCGGAAAGCTGACTTCAATTTGATTGTTTCCCAACCGAACAATTTTATAACGGATGAAAATCTTATACAAAACAAATCCGCCAATAGGGGCAAGCAATGCGATCACGCCATAATTATACCAGGCAGGGTTCGGATACTTGATCACCGCCCAAAGATTCATGCCCAGCACCACGCAAGTGATCAATAAAAAAAGAACAAAAGAAGAAATCGTACTGGTTTGAGGTTTGGAAGTAATCACTGGTAGTGTGGTCTAAAACGAAATTTTTACGAATGAGCCTAGTAGGAGATTTGAACTCACAACCTTCCTGAAGCTTCCGTCAGGATGCTCTACCCCTGAGCTACCTCGGCTTATTATTTTCAAAACTAGAGACATTGCCTTATGTTGTTCACGGATTTAAACCTAGCCACGATAGCACAAATAAACACAATGACTTCGAAATAAAATTCGTGTAACTTCGTGTTATTCGTGGCAAGACGAATCGTTGTATCTAAACTTCGCTAAATTAAAAAGTTTAAACTGTGATCAATTATGCTTTCCAAAAAATGTAAGTACGCAATCCATGCCTTGGTGTACCTTGCCGAGCGGTACGATCAAGGGCCAGTCCAGATCGAAGAAATCTCAAAAAAGCAGCACATTCCTCATAAGTTTCTGGAGGCTATATTGTTGGAATTGCGACACGCAGAAATTTTAGAAAGCAAAAAGGGAAAAGGAGGAGGGTACTTTCTGGTGAAGAAGCCTTCCGAGGTTAACCTGATGCAGGTCATGCGGTTAATCGATGGACCCATTGCCTTGTTGCCCTGTGTATCGCTGAATTTCTACGATCGCTGCGAAGAATGCAAGAACGAAAAAACCTGCGGCATCCGCGACAGCCTGACAATCGTGCGCGATGAAACGCTAAGGGTTTTGGAACAAAGTACGCTGGCAAAAATATTAAAACGAGAAAAGCAATTGGCGCAGAAGTAGAAAACTCGCTCAGTCGAGCGAAGTTCGATTTACAATTTACGAAGTACGATTTGAGAGTTACGAATTTTGCTGGTCGTATTTTTCAATTTTTATAATCTATTGATTTAGTAGGCATTTAATAGTACATTTGCCATTCAACTTTTAAAAATGAATGTATGGCAGTTAGACTAGGAGACATTGCGCCTGATTTTCAGGCAGAAACATCAGAAGGAAAAATCAAATTTCATGAGTGGTTGGGCAGCAGTTGGGGCGTTCTTTTTTCGCACCCCGCTGATTTTACGCCTGTCTGCACCACCGAATTGGGAGCGGTGGCTAAACTGCGGGCTGAATTTGACAAGCGAAATGTAAAAGTCGTAGCATTGAGTGTAGATGGATTAGAATCTCATAAGAATTGGATTAGCGACATCAACGAAACCCAACACACGCATGTCAATTTTCCAATCATAGCAGACCCAGCCTTTGAAGTTGCAAATCTCTACGACATGGTTCATCCAAACGCCAGCGATAAGTTCACCGTTCGCTCGGTGTTTGTCATTGGTGCAGACAAAAAAGTAAAACTCACCATTACCTATCCGGCATCTACCGGCAGAAACTTTGACGAGATTCTTCGCGTGATTGATAGCTTGCAACTGACAGCCGGATATAGTGTAGCAACACCTGCAAATTGGAAACAAGGAGAAGATGTGATCATCACTATGGCAGTAAAGGACGAAGACATTGCCGCTAAATTTCCAAAAGGCTCAACGCGTATTAAGCCTTATTTGAGAACTACACCTCAACCGAATTTATAGTCGGAGTGTAAGGAAAATAAAAATGGCCGGTTTAACTGGCCATTTTTTGGTTAGATGTCCATGGAATCATAGACGACCACTTTACTCCAGAGTGGTGAATAGGTTTCCACAAACTTGGTGTGAATGGGGTGATCTTGATAGGTATCATGCCCATTCACATCATCGAATATTGTAAGTAGAGATAAACTGTAGGAATCATCAATGACGTCTCGCTTAGTCGTGCCAGCGGGCAGACCAATTTTTACCATGCGGAGACTCTCAATTTTTTTTAGCGAACTTACGCCCTCTATTAATTTTCCAAGATCTTCTTTGCTGCCGGGGTTCTTCAACCAAAAGAAGACATGGTGAACTAGCAGCCTTTTTTCTTTTTGATTTTCACTTAGCGCAGGAATTGATGCTCCCAGTGTGAGGGCAGAAACACTGGTCAAGAATTTTCTCCGAGTAGGCATTGGGTTAGTGGTTAGTTTCTCTTGCAGGATAGAATGAGTTCTTTCAAAAAGGCAATGATCTCATTTTCGTCTTTGCTTGTTCCGAAATCGGTAAGTGAAGGTAGGTTTTGCATGAAAAAGTACTGGAAATGAACCATCTCAATAACGGTGCTGCCTAAGGATCGGGTGTATTTATAATCGGGGTTATAGGCATGAATGATCTCTGCTATTTTGGCGTTAAAGTCTTTGTAGGGCTTGAAGAACTGTTTTTTGTTATCTTCGGTCACATGTTTTGTCAGATAGGTTTTCGAGGCTTCTTTAATGACAATTCGATGCAGCGCTTCCTTGTCCATCAACTCCCCGGGCACCACCATGTTATCCTGTTTTAGCATAAGCACATGCAACAGGATATTTATTTTTTCAATGGGGTCGCTTACGTTATTGGTGTTGAACATCAGTTGGTAGTCCATCCATCTCCAATACCATTCGAAAAAATAAAGCAAAAGTCGATGCTTACTTTCAAAATATCGGTAGATGCTGGATTCGTTTGTTTTCAAGCGTGCGGCCAACTTCTTAAAAGTAAACTCCTCCAACCCCATTTGGTCAATCATTTGAACTCCGTGGTTCACGATGTTCTTGCCAAGTTCCGAGTTTTCAGGGTTGCGCAGGTATAGATTTTCGTTGACTTTAACTTGAATTTCCCAGGCCATGTCGATGGTTTTTTTCTTGCCTGGCAACAAGTTATTCATTACAACTGAGAATACAAGTACAATGGCCTTTGAAGAAAGTAATACTTTCAAGTATGGAATAATCTTTATCTTTGCTCAAAATATTCCAAAATGGCAGCAAAAAGAGCAATAACAGTAGCAAGCGGTGACGGTATTGGCCCAGAAATCATGGACGCTACCCTTGCAATATTGGACGCGGCAGGCGCCCAACTTGAAATTGAGCGAATCGACATCGGAGAGAAAGTATATGAGCAAGGGCATACCTCGGGTATTGCCAACGAGTCGTGGGACTCCCTTCGCAGAACAAAGGTTTTCTTGAAAGCACCGATCACCACACCTCAAGGTGGTGGCTTTAAGAGTTTGAATGTAACTATCCGCAAAACACTTGGGCTATATTCGAATGTGCGCCCTTGTATCTCTTACCATCCGTATGTAGCGACCAAACATCCAGTAATGGACATTGTCATTATTCGCGAGAATGAGGAAGATTTGTATGCAGGAATTGAGCACCAACAAACTGATGAAGTAACACAGTGTTTGAAAATCATTACTCGCCCCGGCTGCGAAAAGATTGCTCGTTTTGCCTTTGAATATGCGCGCGCTTATGGCCGAAAGAAAGTCACTTGTTTCACCAAAGACAATATCATGAAATTGACCGATGGGTTGTTTCATAAGGTGTTTGATGAAGTGGCCGCGGAGTATCCGGACATTCAAAACGAACATTGGATTGTTGATATAGGAGCGGCAAAATTGGCCGATACGCCCGAAGCCTTTGATATGATTTTGATGCCGAATTTGTATGGCGATATTTTATCAGATGTGGCCGCACAAATAACTGGTTCTGTGGGTTTAGGTGGTTCTGCAAACATCGGACAGGAGTATGCCATGTTCGAAGCCATCCACGGTTCTGCACCACGCAGAGCGGGTCAGAATATGGCCAACCCATCGGGCTTATTACTCGGTGCGGTGCAAATGATGGTTTACATCGGTCAACCCGAAGTGGCGGAGAAAGTACACAACGCGTGGTTGAAAACCTTAGAAGACGGAATCCATACCTACGATCTTTTCAAAGAAGGTACTAGTGTTGAGAAAGTAGGCACAAAAGAATTTGCACAAGCCATTATTCAACGCTTAGGATCAAAGCCTCAAAAATTGAAAGAGGTCGTATACAACAAAGAGAACCGCAAACAAATTCAAGGAAGCTTCAAACCAACGATGCCAGCGAAAAAGGATTTAGTTGGCGTGGATATTTTCTTGCATTGGAATGGAGTTAACCGAAATCCAAATGACTTAGGAAAAATATTGAGTGGGGTGAAGTCGGGTTCATTTGAACTCGTACTAATCACAAACCGCGGAGTAAAGGTGTTCCCTGATGGTCAACCAGAAACATTCTGTACCGATCATTGGCGCTGCCGTTTTACGTCTAAGAAAATGGATCAGCCCGGTAGCTATGAACATGTACTGGCGTTGCTGAATCAAGTCCACGCGCTTGGTCTGGATATCATTAAAACAGAGAATCTAAATCGCTTTGATGGCAAACTAGCTTTCTCACTTGGTCAGGGACAGTAACAAAGCCAACTTCCCCGCTTCAGGTTCAAGCGAACCAACGACTTTTTTTCGCGGCCGGAAAATGGTGATCGCTACTCAGCACAAAAAGGAGCAGGTCATCGCTCCTCTTTTTCAAGAGTTAGGACTAGTGCCGCTGGTGCTACCTGATTTTGATACCGATCAATTTGGCACATTTGCCGGAGAAGTGGAACGAAAGCAAGATGCATTGTCTACGGCTCGTCTTAAAATTCAGCAGGCGCTCGCACTATCAGGCGAGACACTTGGCCTTGCCAGCGAAGGATCATTTGGCCCACACCCGCAAATGGGTTTTGTGCCGGCCGATGAAGAGGTCTTGTTGTTGATGGATTTGGAAAATCAACTGGAAGTTGCAGCCAGTAAAATCTCAACGAATACCAATTACGCGCAACAGGACGTCTCATCTTGGAAAGAGCTTAGAGAATTTGCCATCGAAGTAGGATTCCCAACCCATGCCCTTATTTTAAGAACGAATACAAGACTACAAAAAGGAATTTCCGATTGGCAATCGTTGAAAGATACATTCAGAGAAATTCAATTGAACGGTGTAGCCGTTCAGGCAGAACCGGATATGCGCGCGATGTTCAATCCGACTCGCATGAAAGTAATTGAGAAAGCGACTCATTTGCTCATCAATAAAATAAACTCTGTCTGCCCGGTTTGTTCCTATCCGGGCTTTGACATTGTAGAGCGCAAAACTGGCTTGCCCTGTTTGCTCTGCCAACGCCCTACTTCATTGACACAGTCTGTCATTCATGGGTGTCGGCATTGCCATCATCAACTCGAGAATCTGTTTCCGGATGGCGAAAGTAGCGATCCTCTGTACTGCCTCTACTGCAATCCGTGAACGAACCGGATACGATAGATGCAAAAAGTGCGGCTGCCCTTCTTCACGCGCATGTCGAGAAATTTTATGCTGAATTTAATGAGATAACAAGTCACGCGAAGCAGCGCTTCCTGCAAAGGGAATGGAATGGCCAACGTGAAGCGGTAAGAGAAAGAATTTCGTTGCACGAGAGGGCCTTTGAAAAGGCTGTCAGAGAGTTGTCTATTTCGAGGAGCCTCGACAAAGGATGGTGGAAACAGACGGGGGTTGAATTTGAAAAACTGACAGGCAGCGACACGCTTGCTAAAACATTTTTTGATGCGGTTGGCCGAATGCTTTTCCAGGGCAATCTCGCCCTCACTTTGTTTAATTCGACAACACCAGAAAAGGATATCGAACCCGACTTAATTTCAGTATCATATCAAACGATCCGCCAGATGGGTTTTGTTTCCGTACTACAAAAAATCGGTTTTGAGATTTCAGATCAAAATTTGATTACTTCTTCTTCGAAACTTCTGGAGAAAATGAATTCATTGCTTCCGGACCCATCGACTCTTTTGTTTTTTTATCCTCATCTTTTTTACCGAAACAAACATGCCTACTTGCTGGGATATGGCAATGTGAGCGAACGTGTTCTGCCCCTGCTATTTGCTTTTACGAATTCTGAAGATGGCATTGTGCTCAATGCACTGCTTACTACAGAAGAGGAGCTAAAAAATGTTTTTGCCTTTAGCCGCTCTTATTTTTTGGTGGAGGCAAGAGAGCCCAAAGGTTTGGTCGATCTCTTGTTGAAGGTAATGCCTTCAAAACCAGAGGCGCAATTGTATATGAACCTGGGCCATCAGGAGCATGGAAAGGAACTAGTTGTGGCCAAATTACACCAGCATTTGCAACAGCACCGTTCACAGTTTATGGTCGCACCGGGCATACCGGGCATGGTGATGATGGTTTTTACATTGCCCGACTATGATTTGGTGTTTAAGATCATCCGCGATCATTTTAAACCTCCGAAATTCGTCAGTCGGCAAGAGGTAATTGAAAAATATCTTTTTATTGCCAAGCATGATCGTGTCGGTCGGTTGGCGGATGCACAACGGTTTGAATTTTTGGGCCTGCCATTGGCTTATTTCGATCAACAGCTATGTGATTTTTTATTGCTCGATTGTTCTCAAAGTGTTTCTGTTAGGCAGGGAATCGTTTGCTTCCAAGATGTGTATGTCGAGCGCAAGATGGTGCCATTAAACATTTACTTGGAGCAGGCGAGACCAGACGAAGCAGAGCGAGCGGTTATTGACTTTGGACACGCCATTCGAGAAATGGCCATGAGTAATATTTTTCCGGGTGACTTGCTGATTAAGAATTTTGGGGTCACGAGCGAAGAACGAGTCGTGTTTTACGACTACGATGAAATTGTACCTCTTGCCGATTGCACGTTTAAAGATATGCCAAAGGCGCGCGATGATAATGACGAAATGAGTGCCGAGCCTTGGTACGCAGTAAATGATAGCGATATTTTTCCCGAAGAATTGGTGAAATTTTTGTTGCCGGCCGGACCTCTGCGCGACTGTTTTGCCATGGATCACCAAGAGCTTTATACCGCTGCATTTTGGAATCGACTAAAGAACTTACACCAAAATGGTGAGGTAGTCGATATTCAACCCTACGTGGCCAATCTGGTGTAACTCCTCTTTAACTTCATCGGTTAGTAGCCCATGAAGAAATGCTCGATGGCCAGATAGCAAGCTGCTCCTGCAAAATAGCCCAGCATCGCCAGCAGACTTATTTTCTTCAAGTACCAGATAAAGTCAATTTTTTCCATGCCCATTACAGCCACACCAGCAGCCGAGCCAATGATCAAAATGCTTCCACCTGTGCCTGCACAATAGGCGAGGTATTCCCAGATTAAATGATCCATCGGATACATTTCCAAGCTATACATACCCATGCTGGCTGCCACCAACGGTACGTTGTCTACCACAGCAGATAAAAGACCAATTAACGTAACGATGATTCGGTTATCTCCAAAAGTCGAACTTAGAATTTCGGCAAAATGAGTAAGAATGTGCATTGATTCTAAAGCACCCACAGCTAACAATATGCCTAGGAAGAATAAAACGCTAGATGAGTCAATTCGAGAGAGCGCTCCAGCAGCGGTAAAGGGTTTCCGTGCAGCCTCATCCGCATGAGGGTTAATCAATTCTGAAACAACCCAAAGTACTCCGAGTCCCATCAGCATGCCAATATAGGGGGGGAGGTGAGTGATGGTTTTAAAAATAGGAACAAAGATTAACGCTCCCACTCCTAACAACAACATGGTGGTGCTTCCCTTCACTTTTTCACCGTGGTCATCCGTATGCATGTGAGCCGTATTTTGTCGTACGCCCAATTCTCCCTTCAATGTGAAACTCAAGAAAACCAATGGCACCAAAATGCAAACAATACTAGGCACGAAAAGTACTTTCATGATATTCACGGTGGAGATTTGACCACCAATCCAAAGCATGGTTGTGGTCACGTCACCAATTGGCGTCCAGGCACCTCCCGCGTTGGCCGCGATGATGATCATCCCCGCAAAAAACATCCGCATTTCCTTGTTGGGGATTAGTTTTCTGATCAGTGAGATCATGACGATCGCGGTAGTGAGGTTGTCCAAAATGGATGAAAGAAAGAATGTGACGAAGCAGATTAGCCACAACAGAATTTTTGGATTGGTTGTATTGATCCGGTCGGTGATAAGGCGAAAGCCTTGATAGGCATCTACTAGTTCTACAATGGTCATTGCTCCCATTAAGAAGAAAAGAATTTCTGATACACTCGCGAGATGATGCGAGAGTTCCGCGGTTACGCTTCCGGGTGCGCCATGAGAAGAAAGTGCGTGCAGTGTCCAACAAAAAACTCCTGTCAACAGGGCAGAAGCAGTTTTATTGATTTTAATGGGGTGCTCCATAGCAATGGCTATGTAGCCAACTACAAAGACAATAATGACTGCGATTTCCATAGCGGTAGGTTTGGTCTAGGGTAAATATAGCCGTAAAAATTAAAACTCAAACGAGTGCATTTGAAATTTCATTTTAAGGAAATACAACCACGCGTTTTACAGTTCCGGATTTTTGGCCGGCCTTAGAGCTGAAAAAGACCTTCGTTTAAAAGATTTAGTGCTTTTTCCTTCTGCGAAGTATCCACCAAAATGGAGATATTGTTGTGGCTTCCCCCAAACGAGACCATCCGGATCTTGATGGGCGCCAGCGCTTCAAATACTTCTTTTAAGACCGCTTCTTTTTCCGCCAGAGCGTTACCTACTATACATATGATGGTTTGGTTTTTATCTACCTCAATGGTGCCAAACTGTTGCAACTCTGAGACAATTTCGTCCAGATGATTATTTTCATCAATTGTGACCGAAACGGCTACCTCTGAAGTGGAGATCATGTCAATAGAGGTTTTATGCTTTTCAAATACCTCAAAGACTTTTCGCAAAAAACCGTAAGCCAGCAACATGCGCGAGGACTTAATGTTTATGGCTGTGATCTCATCCTTTGCGGCAATGGCTTTAAACTGGCCACGTGAGCCTTTGTCACTAATGATGGTGCCGGGGGCTTTTTCATCCATCGTGTTTTTGAGCCTTACAGGGACGGCATATTTTTGAGCCGGCACGATCGTGGAGGGATGCAAAATTTTAGCCCCGAAGTAGGCCAACTCAGAGGCTTCATCAAAAGTAAGTTCTGCAATAGGCATGGTTTTTTTTACAATGCGAGGATCGTTGTTATGCATGCCATCAATATCTGTCCAGATTTGGATCTCTTCCGCTCGAATGGCGGCTCCAATCAGTGAAGCTGTATAGTCACTGCCACCCCTTTTTAGGTTATCAATTTCGTTCTTGTTATTCCGACAGATATAGCCTTGCGTCACAATAATATCGGCTTGAATAGTTGCCAAAATGGGTTGTAGGCGCTCACTTATTTTTTCCAATTCAGGCTCGTTGTTTTCATCGATGGACATGAAGTGCAAAGCCGGAAGCAAACGGGCTGCGATCTTTTTTTCTTGCAAGTGGTGATAGAAGAGCTCGGTAGAAATTAACTCACCTTGAGCGAGTAGCTCGCGGTAGCTGCGATCATCGAATTTGCCTGCTGCCAGTAACCTAAATAGGCTAAAATAGCGGCTTACAATTTCTTGACCAATTGCCTGATAAGCGGTAGATGAATATAGTTCTTTTATGAACTGCAAATAATGATTTTCCAGATCAGCAATCTCTTGCTGCGCTCCGGTTTGGCGCTGGGCGAACAAATGCTCTCCAATGCGCACCAACGTATTCGTTGTTCCGCTTAACGCAGAGAGTACCGCGATCTTTTTTCCCGGCATACCCTGCACCAGTTCGGCAATCTTTTTCATCCGCTCGGGCTTGCCTACCGAGGTGCCACCAAATTTTACGACTAGCATAGAGCGTGTTTTAAGGGAGGTAAATATAAATCGCTGACGCGGAATTAATCCGAGAATTACTAATTTAATAAAGGAAAAGCTTTGAGTAAAAAAAAGCCCTACTTTTCGCAGGGCTTTTTTTACTTTTTTAAAACGGAGGTTGTTTACTTCTTCACCTCTTCGTATTCCACATCCTGAGCGTCCGCTCCGCCTGTCGTGTTGCCAGCGTTGGCGTCTGCGCCAGGATTCGGTTGAGCCTCTGCACTTGGTTGTCCTCCTTGCGCATACATCTCTTGCGAAGCCGCAGTCCAGGCAGTATTGAGTGCATTCATCGCAGTGTCAATCGCAGCCAGGTCTTGGCTGGCGTGAACTTCTTTCAATTTAATCAACGCTCCATTGATAGCCGATTTATTGCCTTCAGATAGTTTGTCGCCAAACTCCTTCAGCTGTTTTTCAGTTTGAAATACTAACGAATCAGCCTGGTTTATTTTTTCTACTTTTTCTTTTTCTTTCTTATCGCTTTCTGCGTTTGCTGCAGCCTCTTGCTTCATCTTTTGGATTTCGGCATCGGTCAAACCACTTGACGCTTCAATGCGAATCTTTTGCTCTTTGCCTGTGCCTTTGTCTTTAGCAGCCACGTGCAAAATTCCATTCGCATCAATATCAAAGATCACTTCAATTTGAGGTACACCACGCGGAGCAGGAGGAATTCCATCCAGGTGGAATCTTCCAATAGTGCGATTGTCTTTTGCCATCGGCCGCTCGCCTTGAAGCACATGTATTTCTACAGATGGCTGGCTATCAGAGGCTGTTGAAAACACTTCTGATTTTTTAGAAGGGATAGTCGTGTTAGACTCTATCAACTTCGTCATCACACCACCCATGGTTTCAATTCCCAACGAAAGTGGAGTAACATCCAACAATAACACGTCTTTCACTTCACCCGTCAACACTCCACCTTGTATGGCAGCACCCACAGCTACTACTTCATCTGGGTTCACACCCTTCGATGGTTTCTTGCCGAAGAACTTTTCTACTTCTTCTACAATTCTAGGGATACGTGTTGATCCACCTACTAAGATTACTTCATCAATTTGCGACACAGAATACCCTGAGTCAGCCATTGCTTTCTTACAAGGCTCTAGTGTTCTTTTGATCAAGTCATCGCACAATTGCTCAAACTTAGCACGGCTCAATTTTTTCACTAAGTGCTCAGGCACGCCATCCACCGAAGTGATATATGGCAAGTTGATTTCTGTTTCATTTCCGCTAGACAATTCTATCTTCGCTTTTTCAGAAGCTTCTTTCAAGCGTTGAAGAGCCATTGGGTCTTTACGCAAGTCAATGTTTTTGTCTGCCTTAAATTCATCAGCCAGCCAATTCATCACACGCATATCAAAGTCATCACCACCCAAGTGCACATCACCGTTGGTTGACTTCACTTCAAATACACCGTCACCCAATTCCAATATCGACACATCGAACGTACCACCACCAAGGTCGTACACCGCAATCTTCATGTCTTTGTTCTTTTTATCTAGGCCGTAAGCCAATGCTGCAGCAGTTGGCTCGTTGATGATACGCTTTACGTCCAAACCGGCAATTTGTCCGGCTTCTTTAGTCGCTTGACGTTCTGCATCGTTGAAATAAGCAGGTACTGTAATAATGGCTTCCGTTACCGTAGTGCCAAGATAATCTTCCGCAGTGCTTTTCATTTTCTGCAAAATCATGGCAGAGATTTCCTGCGGTGTATACATTCTGTCACCAATGCGCACACGCACGGTGTCATTGTTGCCACTTTCTACTTCGTATGAGACCATTTTCTTCTCGCCAGTCACTTCACCGAATTTCTTACCCATGAAGCGTTTAATGGATGAAACGGTATTTTTGGGATTGGTAATAGCTTGACGCTTGGCAGGGTCTCCTACTTTGCGTTCGCCTTTACCATTGTCCAAAAAGCCCACGATAGAAGGGGTTGTCCTTCTGCCTTCGCTATTGGCAATCACCACAGGCTCGTTGCCCTCCATTACGGCCACGCAACTGTTGGTGGTTCCTAAATCTATTCCAATGATCTTTCCCATATCAGTAATTGTTAATTTTTCGAGGTTACATGCGCTCAAAGTCAATGATTATGCCACAGGGTATTTGCTGCCAAAAGGTGACAGAGTGGCATAAAAGTTTTGTTTTTGTAGTCAAAGGAGACGTTGATATCGGGCGCAAATTATGCCCAGAAAGCGCGGAGGCGGATTTATTCTGGGAACAATCCGATAACGAAGCCTTAACCTAACAGTAATACTACTATGGTTTTGTTTGGCGTCTTTTGCGGATGAATCAAAAACCAAATTATGAGAAAAATTTTACTAGTTCTATTTTTCCTTTCTTCTTGGGCGATGAGTTTTGCGCAACTTACCCAAGGGAGTATTGCCTTTGTTGGCTTTAATGCTGATGGCTCAGACGATTTCTCTATCGTTGTGCTGAGGGAAATTCCTGCTAACACCACTATCAACTTTAGGGAGGATGAATGGGATGGGACAATCTTTGTTGATGGGGCAGAAGGCGCAATGACATGGAATTCTGGCGGAAGCCCAATTGCAGCGGGAACAGTTATTTCCTTTAACAATACATCAGCGACTGTAGCACCCCTGCCTTCTGTATCGGTTGGTACGATAGGTGGAGAGCTCGTGAATTTAAACGCAAGTGATGAGGTTTTTTATTGTTACCTAGGCACCATTGACGTTCCAACAACCTTTTTGACCGCTATCGCTAATGGCGGCTATAGTCCGACAAATGGAACGCTCACCAATACGTCACTCATTGAGGGTGTTAGTGCTATAAACCTCGCTACTCTTGATGACGACTTGGATATTGCCGCTTTTAATGGTTCTAGAAAAAATCAGTTGTCATTTTCAGCCTATGCTCCCATTATAAACACACCCTCAAATTGGATATTTCAGAATGCATCCGGTAATCAACATGCCGATCTAACGGCTCCAGATGTTCCTTTTAGCACAACTGCGTTTGAAATTTTTGGAGTGGCTGGTGATTTAGCTTTTACAGGATTGAATGCAGAGAATAATGATGACTTCTCCTTGGTGGCATTGAAAGAAATTCCCGCCAATACTACCATCTATTTTAGAGATGACGAATGGAATGGTTCTGCGTTGGGAAGTGGTGGAGCGTTTGTGGATGCACTTGAGAGCAGTTTCTCTTGGAACACCGGGGTGTCAGCGATACCTGGGGGTACGGTCATATCCTTTACCAATATTGGTAATACGGGTCTGGCAGCTGTTTCCGTTGGCACTGTTACGTATATTAACACCGCAAACACGGGTATCGGGGGAAATGATGAAGCGATTTTCTGCTACCTAGGCAGCGATGTAAATACCCCCACCGTAATGCTAACTGCATTCGGTAAAGGTGTAAATGCATTTGGAACAAGCGGGCTGAACGGCACCGGGCTAACGGAAGGTATAGAAGCGATCTATTTTACGTTAGGTGTTGACATTGCAGCCTATAATGGTGCTCGTCTTGGGTTCACGGCAAGTGGCTTTAAAAGTGTAATTAATACGGCCACTAACTGGATAACTGAAGATGGATCCGGAGATCACTACAACAATTCAACTCAACCTGACACTCCTTTTAGTACAGCAGGATTTACCTTTGGCGCTACTGATACGACTCCGCCAAACGTTACGAGTGCGGCAGTTGTCAACTCAACATCTATTGAGGTAATTTTCAATGAGTCGGTCACTACGGTAACTGCCCAGAATTTAACGAATTATACAATTAGTGGTGGAGCAACTATCACATCAATTAGTTATGCTGATGCGGCTAAGAAAGCAACACTAACAATGTCTGTACTTGCTGATGGCACCTCGTATGTAGTCACGGTAAACAATATTGCCGATCAGTCTGCCAACATAATGTCTACAGCATTTACAAGCAGTGCCCTCATTTTTAACAACACGACTCCACCCCTCATGATTACCGAGATCATGTACAATGCCTTGAACATACCAGAGGCGGACGCGCTCGAGTTTATAGAAATTTATAACAATAGCGCAAACGTTGTTCAGGCTGGTGGTTTACGAATAAAAGATGCCAACAATTTTAACTTCACTCTTCCCGAGACTGCAATACCTGCGAATGGCTTCCTTCTTTTGGCCACCGATAAGGCAGGCGCAGAAGCGTTTTATACAGGCAAGACTTTTCTTGACTTACCCGTCATAGGAAATGTGTTGGGTAACGGAGGCGAGTTGATTCAGTTATTGAACAGTACAAATGCCGTAGTAGATGAAGTAAACTACGATGACATAGCGCCTTGGCCATTGGATGCCGATGAACGCGGATACTCGCTTGAATTGTTCAACTTAACCTTGGATAATAATGCGGGGCAAAACTGGGGCGTTCCATCTACTCTTGTCAAAAAGCTTAACGGGGTTGATATTTTTGCCACTCCAGGAACATTTACGGCAACGCCTACGCCTATCGCATTTGCCGCTGACAAAACAAACACCACCGAAACAGGAGGAACATTGTCAATCGCAGTTAACATTGCTTTCACCAGCACGAGTGCAGTTTCAAGCCAAGTTACTGTGGTAGGTGGTACCGCGGTGGCAGGAACCGACTACACGTTTACTAACCAGACAGTTACTTTTCCTGCAAATTCAACGACTCCTCAAAACATCTCTCTTCAAATCGTAGACAATTCAACTGCGAGTCAAGATAAATATCTAGTACTTCAACTTGGCTCTGTTACCAATGGAAGTTTGGGGTCGATTAAGCAACATATTGTATTTATAAAAGACAATGACAGAACTCCGATTATTCCCAGCAATGCGCTGAATCTCACCTATACGGGCAACTTTAAAGTGCCTGAAACAGGCAGCTCTGCTGAAATATCTGCTTTCGATCCGGGAAGCGATCGGCTCTTCGTAGTGAATTCGTTATTGAACAAAATGGAGATTCTCAATTTCTCCAATCCTGCTGCGATTACCCGTATCTCAACCATTGATATGGCTCTTTATGGCGCGGGTCTTAACAGCATCGCGGTAAAGAATGGAATTGTGGCAGTAGCCATTGAAAACTTAACTACCAACAATGGGAAGATAGCCTTTTTTGATACCAATGGTGTTCATTTAAAATCTGTAGATGCGGGAAATCTTCCTGATATGGTGACTTTCACGCCAGATGGAAAATTTGTGTTGACCGCCAATGAAGCTCAACCGATTTTTTATACACCCACGCTGAGCGACCCTGAAGGTTCGATTACATTAGTGGACTTATCCAGCGTCACTGTTCCGGCAGATGTAGCCAACATTACGCAGGCAAATGTTACTCAGATCAACTTCAATGCGTTTGATGGTCAGATGGCAGCACTCAAGAGCCAGGGAGTACGCATCTTTGGCCCAGGCTCTACAGTTTCACAAGATTTGGAGCCGGAGTACATCACTGTTTCTGCGGATTCCAAAAAAGCCTGGGTGACGCTTCAAGAAAATAATGCCATTGCTATTATTGACTTGGTATCTAAAACGGTCACGGACATCAAGCCGCTGGGCTTCAAGGATCACTCTTTACCTGAAAATTCGTTTGATGCGTCAGATGTGTCGGGTGACATATTTTTTGGTTCGTGGAAAGTAAAAGGCATGTATATGCCGGATGCCATTGCTTCTTATGAAGTAGGGGGAGTGCCATATGTGATTACTGCGAACGAAGGCGATGCCCGCGAGTACACAGGCATTACAGATGAGGTAACCTTTAGTTCATTAAACCTGGATCCAACTGCTTTTCCGGATGCATCAGTTTTGAAAAATAACTCTGCACTCGGACGACTTGCAGTAACCAACAAAACGGGTGACACCGATAACGATGGCGATTTCGATGAAGTATATGCATTTGGTGCGCGCTCGTTTACCATTTGGAACGGCAACACCGGTGCGCGTGTATTCGATAGCGGAAACCAACTGGAACGTATTACAGCTGAAGACCCAACATGGGGTCCCTTTTTCAATGCCAACAATAGCACGGGTACACCGGCTAGGAAAAACCGCAGCGATAACAAGGGGCCTGAGCCTGAAGGTGTAGCTGTTGCAGAGATTAATGGCAAACAATATGCCTTTGTGGCCTTAGAGCGGATAGGTGGTGTTGTAACTTATGATGTCACAAACCCTGCGGCTCCAATATTTGTTGGATATAACAACAAGAGATCAAATCCACCGGTTGTTGCCTCCGATGACTTGGGATCAGAAGGCGTTATTTTTATCTCAGCTGCTGATAGTCCAACAGGTAGCGCACTAGTGGTACTCTCGAACGAAGTAAGTAGTACAGTTTCAGTTTATTCCATTACAGAGCTAATCATTTCTGCCCCGGTTGCCAATGTAGCATCAGGCATTACTACTAGTGGTTTTACCGCGAACTGGTCTGCTGTAGCTGGAGCGACCGGCTATCAGCTCGATGTTTCGTCTGATAATTTTGCAACGTTCGTTACCGGCTATAATTCAAAGGCAATTTCTGGTCTTTCCGAAACCGTAAACGGGCTCGTAGTTGGAACTCCCTACCAGTATCGGGTTCGCTCAGTAAATGGGGGCTTTGTTTCGCCATCTTCTAACATCATTTCGAGCACTACCTTGAAACAGAATCAGATGATAACATTTACAGCTCCGGCCGATAAAGTCGTAGGAGATCCTGTGTTCGCATTAACTGCAACGTCAACTTCAGGGTTAGCAGTAACGTTTTCAACCACATCCGACAAAGTTACGTTAAGCGGTTCTCAGGTTACGTTAGTGAAGGCCGGAAGAGCAAGTATCACGGCCAATCAAGCTGGAAACAGCACGTTTCTCGCGGCTACGCCAGTTGAGCGTAGCTTCTGTATCAAGCCGGCTAAACCAACGGTCACTCTTACAAATGTTAATACTGAAACGCCCACTTTAACTTCTAATGCAACAACAGGCAATCAATGGTTCCTTAACGGAAATGCTATCTCCGGGGCGACTAACGCAACGTTAAATGCTACCGCTGCAGGGGTTTACAAAGTGAACGTAAAAGTGGATGACTGTACCAGTGATTTTTCTGCTGATGTTATCCTAATTGTGACGGGAGACCTACCAACGAATTCACCCACAATATCCGCCTACCCTAATCCGGTAGAAGACTATCTGCAAATTCAAGGGATTTCTGAAATTCAAGAATCTCGCCTGATGGACATCTCTGGTAAGGAAAGAAAAATCATTCTTGAAAAGAATTTAGACGGTTACAGAGCCAATGTGCAAGATCTGCCAAGCGGAATGTATGTGCTTCGTTTAAATGGAGCTACAGGAGTTTATCAGTTGAAGTTTGTTAAAAAGTAATAATCCAACCAAAAAAATACTATCATGAAATCAAAATTTAAAGGGTTGATACTAATGATCGGTTTGCCGATTGCGCTCATCAGCCTAGCAATTAATTTTTCAGGTTGCTCAGACGACAAGAAAAGCTCCCGTCAGGAAGAAGTAACTGCGGCCTTGACCTCTGGCACGTGGAAAGTGAACATGGTAAACGTAGATGGTGTTGACAAAACCAGCACTTACAAAGATCTGAGTTTGACATTTACTGGTACTTCGTTCACTTCTACCAATGGCGGAGTCATTTGGCCTGCCAGTGGCACATTTACATTTACAGACGCAAACGCCTCCTCGATAAAGCGCAATGATAATTTGGAGGTGCAAATTCAAGAAGCTACCACGGCATCACTTAAACTGGGATTAACTTGGACGAAAACCACACTGGGATCCGGAAGAGTCGAATCAATAGGTGGACAGCACGTGTTTAGCTTTACGAAGTAGCCAGATTTGAAGGAAAGAGAATCATCCAAAAGCAAGCTCGATCAGAGCTTGCTTTTTTTGTGCGCAATCGATTCGCCCAGCTTGCTATTTGGCTTCCGATAACATGCCATTTTTTGCTAATTTTGGTTCTCATTAACTTTCTATGGCAGGTATTCTAAAATCGGTTTCCGGAAAAAGCAAACTCGATCTCTCCAATAAAAAATTTGCCATCGTGGTGGCTGAATGGAACGAAGACGTTACTGAACCTTTATTCGAAGGTGCCTATCATGCCCTTATCAAAATGGGCGTTAAGAAATCAAATATCGTCCGCAAAAATGTTCCCGGTAGTTTTGAACTTCCGCTGGCTGCACAATGGGAAGCTGAAAAAAAAGATATAGCCGCGGTGATCTGCCTCGGCTGTGTGATTCAAGGCGACACCCCACACTTCGACTATGTGTGCCAAGGCGTATCCTATGGAATAATGAAGGTGAATTTGAAAACCAATAAGCCGGTTGCCTTTGGTGTTCTGACTACGCTCACCAAAAAGCAAGCCATGGAACGTGCCGGAGGAAAGTTGGGCAACAAGGGTGAAGAAGCAGCGCTCACGGTGGTTAGGATGTTGGAGATAAAGTAATCCAAAGGCGTCAGACCGCTCCAAGCGGTCAGACGCCTAACACAAGGCTTTGACAAATCTTAAAACAAAAAAGCACCGCTCTTTTCAAAGCGGTGCCTTTCCAGAGAAACCAATTCCCCTAATTCTTTTTGACGAATCTCAATTTATGTACTGAGTTACTTTGGTTCACCCTCAGCATGTAAACTCCGTCAACCAGACTTTCTGTGGTCAATCGATGTTGGTCACCTGATTTTTCTAAGTTCATCATTATCGGTCGTCCAAGTAAATCAACGATCGAACATTCATTTGTTTCGGGCTCTAAACCTGAAATGAACAAGCTGCCAGCTGTCGGGTTAGGATAAAGTGAAACAGATGCGTTGCCATTGGGCAAATCGCCAGTAATCACAACAGGAGTATCATTTGAAAAATCGCTCAAGCAGTTATCGATAGTTACTTGCACGTTGTAAGTGCCTGCGTTGGTAGCTGTATAGGAATTATTGGTGGCGCCTGTGATGACGGCATCATTTAAATACCACTGATTTCCATTTGCAGCGTTGGAAGTGAGCGTGGCTGTACCCGATGCAAAAGTGGCCGTAACACTTGGCTTAGCGGGCTTGATGCAAAACTCTCTGGTTACCGAAGTGGCCGCGTTGTAGTTTCCATTGCCTGGCTGGCTGGCAACAATGCTTGCTTTGCCTGCGTTCAAAATGGTTACTTGATTTTCTGATAAGGTAATTTTTGTAGATGTTGTAGAGAATGTTACTGGAAGAAATGAAGAGACTGTTGCAGATAAAATAAAAGGAGCATTGGGCAACTGTTTATCCGATATATCGGAGAACGTAATAACTTGATTTGCTTTTGTGACATTCAGCGTTACTTTCTTAGTGATCGTTGAGTAATTGATTAAGTCGGTAGGGATAAAGGTTACCGATAAATCTTGACTACCGGCATTTAACACTGTTCCACTAGCTGGTGTGTAAACAAAAGCCCCCGCAACATTAGATGTGGCGTTTAACTGCGTATTGCTTAGAGCCGTGCCATAAACTACGTCCTTTGGATTATTCCAACTGACGTCAGGTCTGACTTTTAACAAAAGTAAGCCTCCATTTGGACGACTTCCGTTAGTAGTGCCATCAAAATCAACTTTTTTTATAAATGAGTTAGTGTTTGGGTCAAACTCAAACATTACTCCCTTGTCATTCGCCCCTCCATTAGAGGTTATTCCAAATAATTTTCCGTTGCTGCTCATTGTAAGATTACCACTGGGATTGCTTCCTTTAGCAACGCCATCAAAATCAATTTTTTTGACAAATGAGTTGGAGGTTGGATCGTACTCAAATAGTACTCCCATGTAGTTCGCTCCTCCATAAGTGGTAGTTCCATACATTTTTCCATTGCTGCCAATCACAAAAGAACTATTGGGATGACCTCCTTTAGTGGTTCCATCAAAGTCAAGCTTTTTGGTGAGAGTGTTATTCGTTGGGTAGTATTCAAATAGAACTCCGTAATTGTTTGATCCTCCGAAATAGGATGTTCCATAAAACTTTCCATTGTTGCCCGAGGTCAGACCGCCTGAGGAATTGAAGTTGACATCAAAGTCAATCTTTTTGACAATAGAGTTGGTAGTTTGATCGTATTCAAATAGTATTCCATTACCGTTCGCCCCACCAAAAGATGTGATTCCGTAAAATTTTCCATTGGAGTTGATTACAAGATTACCGATGGGATTGCTTCCTGTAGTTGTTCCGTCAAAGTCAATCTTTTTGGTGAATGAGCTATTTCTTGGGTTATATTCAAATAGAACTCCTTGATCATTCATTCCCCCTGAATAGGTCATTCCAAAGAGATTACCGTTTCCGCCATCAATAAGATTCCCAGTGGGTGATATACCTTTCAAGCCACCAAAATCAATCTTTTTTGAATAAATATTACCAACGGGGTCATACTCAAACAATACGCCAAGACTATCGAGTCCTACTGAGGCCACGCCATACAGTTTTCCATTAATCCCTTCAGTAAGGTTACCAAAAGGGGCACCTCCACTAGCGGCACTTCCAAAATCCACTTTTTTGATAAATGAGTTATTGGGCAAATCGTACTCAAACAGCACCCCAATATTGAGTGTTCCACCACCATTAGTCATTCCATAAAATTTTCCATCATTACTAATCGCAAGGTCGCCATACGGATAACTTCCTGTGGTTAAGCCGTCAAAACCAACACTTTTAGTAAGTGAGTTTGTGACCGGATCATATTCAAAAAGCGCTCCACTTCCTTTCCCGCCATATCTGGTCATTCCATAAAGCTTTCCGTTGCTTCCCAAAGTAAGGCTGCCGTACGGCATGCCACCGTTCGTACCATTAAAGTCAATCTTTTTGTTAAAAGCGTTGGTAGTTGGGTCATATTCAAATAGTATTCCCTTAAAGTTGGTGCCTCCATAGTAAGTCATGCCGTAAAACTTCCCATTGCTACCCATCGTAAGGCTACCATGTGGTCCGGCACTTGCGTTTACAGTAAAATCAAGCCCAAAATCGAACCTCTTAACAAAGGCATTTGTATTTGGATTGTATTCGAAGAGTACTCCAGAGCCTACAGTACCACCTTTTACTCCTCCTTTGTTAGTCATTCCGTATAGGTTTCCATTATTCCCCAATGTGAGACTCCCAAAAGGATTGCTACCCTTAGTGGCACCATCAAAGTCAACTCTTTTGGTATACGAGTTAGTGCTTGGGTCAAATTCAAAAATTATTCCAACATCATTAACCCCTCCCATGGATGTCATCCCGAATATTTTTCCATTGCTGATAATTGTAACGTTGCCACGAGGGTAACTTCCCTTTGCGATGCCATCAAAGTCAATCTTTTTAGTAAATGAGTTGCTGCTTGGGTCAAATTCAAAAAGAACACCTTTATTGTTCACACCTCCATTGGAAGTCATTCCGTAGAGCATTCCACTGCTACTCAAAGTAAGGCTTCCAATGGGGTGGCTTCCTTTGTGTAAGCCATCAAAGTCAATTCTATTGGTAAATAAGTTAGTAGTGGGGTCGTATTCAAACAGAACTCCTAGATTATTTACTCCACCCGCCCAAGCCATTCCATAAAACTTTCCGTTGCTGCACGGAGTCAGACTCCCCATTGGGGAGCGTGCGTTAATGCCTTTAAAATTATAGTTAGAGATAATTTCAGTGCCATCCGTAGAAGTACTGAAGATTACCCCAAAGCCATCTGTACCACCTGATGAGGTCACGCCCCAAAGTTTTCCTTGCGCACCAGTATTTGAAGTGTAAAAAAAGAGAAGTGCGAAAAAAATATGACATTTTGAAAACAACGGCATCAACAAAATTTAATTATGGAATTGAAATGCAGCTTTAGTTTTGCAATATACCGAATTAAAGAAAAACTTATTTAGCTCATCACCGACTAGCTTGTAAACCATCGCACAATCAACAATTTGATACCAATTTTAGAAAAAGGCACCGCCTTTTCAAAGCGGTGCCTTTCCAGAGAAACCAATTCCACTAATTCTTTTTTACAAATTTCAATTGAAGTACTGAGTTGCTTTGTTTCACCCTCAGCATGTAAACTCCGTCAGCCAGGCTTTCTGTGGTTAATCGATGTTGGTCACCTGATTTTTCTAAGTTCATCATTATTGGTCGTCCAAGTAAATCAACGATCGAACATTCATTTGTTTCGGACTCTAAACCTGAAATGAACAAGCTGCCAGCTGTCGGGTTAGGGTAAAGAGAAATAAATGCGTTGCCTGTTGGCAAATCGCCAGTAATTACAACAGGAGTATCATTTGAAAAGTCGCTCAGACAATCATCCAAGGTCACCTGCACTTTGTAGGTTCCTGCCAAAGTAGCAATGTAAGATTGACCATTTGCATTGGGAATTAGCGCTCCATTTAAAAACCATTTATACCCGCCAGACGCTGAAGATGTGAGCGTGGCATTCCCTGATGCCAATGAGACACTGATTGTGGGCTTGGCGGGTTTAATACAAAAGGTTTGACTGACCGATGCAGCCGCATTGTAGTTCGCATTGCCCGGTTGCGAAGCCACAATGATGACTCTTCCTCCCGCTACAATAGTTGCTTGATTGTTGGCGATGGTCACCTTATTACTTGTCAATGCTGTGAAGGTGATAGGCAAGCCGGAGGTGGTATTTGCATTCAACGCAAAAGGAGCATCGCCAAATTGTTTTTCTAAGATGGCTGCAAATATAATTTGTTGGTTTGCCTTGTTGATCACCAAGGGTTGCACTTCGCTTGGTGCTGCATTATAGCTGTTATCCCCAGTTTGAATGGCAGTAATGTTTACCGTTCCTGCTTTCAAAATAGTTACCGTGTTACCGCTAATGGACGCAATGGTAGCATCTGAACTTGTATAACTAATGGGTAAGCCGGATGTAGAAAAAGCTGAGAGCGTAAAAGCCGCATCCCCAAAGGTTTTAGCTGGCAACGCACTAAATGTAATTGCTTGATCTGCTTTCACCGACAGCAAGAAACGCGCTGACACTGGTAAATGATCTGAAGTAGTGTTGACGTAGTTGGAAATGTAGGTCCTTGGATCTTCTACAATGATGGAATTACTTACATATGAATTCGTCAGTTCATTGGAAGTAGTAAGATGATCCAAAAAGCTACTCGAACTGGGGAAGCTAAAAGCTCCTGTCTGGCTAATGGCCAACGTAAGCGAATTGAAATTAGTCGTGTTATCAACAAAGACTTTATAGGTCGATTCAGGATTGGTGGGCGCGCCAATAGAAACATCTACATCATCGTTGTAATCACCTAACAAAATAATGTTGTCATTCGCATAGTTTGCGATCAGCGAATCGTGCAACACTTTTACATCGTATTTTCTTCGGTTATAATCTCCCGTAGCCGACCCAGATTTTGCATGAATATTAACCACCCTCACTCTCTTTGTGACGCCTGCAACAGTAACATCAAATGTGGCCATAAAAGGTAATCTTCCAGACGACCAAAAACTGGAGGCGGTAGTTGGGTAGCCCGGCAATAAACCTGTGTTCCCTGCTCTAACCGCATCGTAAAGTTGAGTAAACATGACTCTGGAACTCACCAGTTGAACGGTCGAATTATTGTAGATAAACCCAATTTTTTGGGGAGGAAAATTGGCATCAGGTGGATCAAAAGAATAGGACCATCTGTTAGCCAACACTCCACTAAAGCCAGGCAGGTTGCTCACAAGTTGATTGAAAGCAACATCATCGGCTACTTCTTGCACAGCAAAAATATCTGCACCGATATTCTGGAGCACAGTAATAACATTGGAAACCTGCAAGGCATCATCAATCGGCCCGAATTCGGCTCCACCCGTATCCTTCACGTCTGTACCAAAGAATTCTAAATTGTACGTGGTGATATCTAGTGTCTGTGACTTGTCCGTTCCTCGACAAGAAATATTCTTGGTAGAAACTCCAGTGGAAGTGTTTGTAATTGTTCCTGTGAATGTGTTTGCGCCAGCGGGAGCATCAAACTTGACAAAAACATTTTGGGCTGAAGCAATTTCTGCGGGTGTATACGAAATGGAACCTGAAAAAGTAGTGTTGTCTTTCGATACAGTAAAATTACTGGGCGCGTTGACGGTAACGTTGTTCGATAGGTTGAATCCTCGTAGCGAATAACTTTTCACCGTTGCTCCGGCATTAAATGATAATGAGGACGGTGAAGCCTCTAAATAGCTGGCTGCTGCATTATTGAAGCTAATGTCATCCAACGTCCAGCGAGCCGCGGTGTTCGTACCAGTGGTAGAAGTATACACAAAAGCCACATACACGTTTTGCGAAGCATAGGCAGATAAATCTACGTTGCTCTGCGTCCAATCGGATAGTGAAGTGCTAGTAGAAGGTACTGCTACCGTTGGGAAGTTTCCATTCAAATCAGTCCATGTAGCTGATGATGGATCTCCGGTGCCTGAAAAGTTAGTGGAGATTTTTAGTTGAAGAGACGGCCCTGCAAACGAAAATTGAGAATAGAATGTGAGGCTGGCATTTGCACTTAAGGTGGTAACAGGCGATATCAACCAGTCTTCATTTAACTGTGCAGTACCTGAAAATCCATTCATGCGGATGCCTTTGGTTGCATTTCTTCCGAAATCCGTACAACCCCAAACCTGCGCGCCTGTTGTGCTGAATTGTGAGAAAGATGCTGTTCCGTCACACGCATTGAAGCTTTCCAAATATTGTGCGCTAGTAACAACGCTTATTTTGGTTGGACTGATTTGAAGATTAGGCACATTGTCTTCCGCTACAATGTAAACATCATAGCCAGTAGACGGGCTTAGTCCGCTTACCGCGGAAGTAAACTCAGTAGCGGCTGACGTCACGTTGATAGTTCCTGCCAAGTTCAATGCAACGGTTACGCCACTTCCATTTTGCCCCGTTTTTACTTGCGCGGATGAAGGTGCGGTGGCGCCAGCAGGCAACACTACAAAATAAGTTTTTCCTGCTTCATCCAAATTTGTACGAACCGTGAATGAAGTAGCGGAGACACTGCTGACATTTGGATAGGTGGCGGTGAAAGTGGGAGGTGTCACATCACCCGCGGTGTTGGTGAGCACATCTAATTTTACGGGTGCTGTTTGCAGGGTCGGCACCAAATCCTCGGCTACCACATACACATCGTAGTCGGTGGCAGATGCTAAACCAGTAACGCTGGCGCTATAATCGGTATCGGCATTTGCTACGTCAATAGTTCCAAATGATATTGCGCTCCCAGGGGGTGTCCCCCCATCTTGTCCATTTTTGACTTGTGATGAAGAAGGCGCTGGCGCATTGTTAGGCAGTACTACAAAATAGGTTTTGCCTGGTTCGTTTAGATTGGTGATGAGGTCGAAACCGGAGGACGATAAGTTTGATACTTTTGGGAAGTCAGTAGTAAAATCGGGCGGGGAAACAATTTGCGTTGCACTTGTCACGATATTGTCTAACCTATTGTTACCACTTGGACTAGTTGCTCCCGATAACGTTAGTCGAAAATATGCACTAGATTTATTATCCAAATCATCGATAGAGGAGAAATCTAATGTTTGAAGTGTATAGGTCGCTGAAGTGATCGCGGTATTTGATCCAAAATTAGTAAATGTAGTTCCGTTGATACTCCATGCCCATGTATGAGTATTAAATCCAGTGGAAGTGCCTCGTGTTGAGAAAGTAAGAATAGGGTTTTCAAAGCCTAATGTAGATACCTTGATAACAATTGATTTACCATTCGCAGAGGAATTTACCAGAGAATAGGATTGTCCACTAACTGCCGCTGTGCCTCTTGGATCATTTGTTGTAGTGCCCCCAAAAGCTGCTAATTCAGTAGCGGCAGTCCATGAAGATGAACCGTTGCTTCCGTCAGCATACAAAGTGGCAGTGCCTGATTGATTGCCCAGATTGGCAACTACTAAATTCGGTGTATTTGGTGAAGCGGGTGTTGTGTCAAACGTCCATGCAGCTAATTGTGTTTGGGCTAAACAAGAAAGGCTGTTGGCGAAGCTGAAGGCAATAAATCCTACAATCGGTAAAATTTTATTCATAGATTTTCAGTTTAAGAAAGACCGCAAAAGTCATCATTTCATCTTTGGCAGTTGCCAAAATGAAATTAACGAATCGTTAAGAAGATATGCCCATAACCAATCACTTATTTTTTAGTTATTTTGAGGTTAATCTTAGACGTATATGATTCAAAAATTCTTACATCAATTCTCTCGATTCTTTGTAGGCGGTCTTTTCATTTTCTCAGGTCTGATTAAGCTAAATGATCCGATCGGCACTCAAATCAAAATGGAGGAATACTTCGAAGTGTTTGCCAATGATTTTGGTTCTTTCTTTCATCATTTCATCCCTTGGTCGCTGGAGATTGGAATGATCATGATCATCTTAGAACTGGCTTTGGGTGTTGCTATTCTTATTTATTGGCGGATGAATCTGACTACCTGGGTGCTTCTTGCATTGATGGTATTCTTCACGTTCTTAACTTTCTATTCGGCTTACTTTAATAAAGTCACCGACTGTGGGTGTTTTGGCGATGCCATTAAGCTCACTCCATGGGAGTCATTTACCAAGGACGTAGTGCTGATGGTTTTCGTGCTCCATTTATTTTGGTATCGAAGAAGTTACAAGGCTATCTTGAGAACACGCGAAGGAAATTTAATTGTGTTGGCTAGTACGTTGATTTGTTTGTTCCTGGGCATTTACGCCATCCAGCATTTGCCTTTCATTGATTTTAGAGCGTATCGCGTGGGTAATACAATTCCCCAGCAAATGATTCCAGAAGAGCAGCCGATTATTGAATACTCTTTTGAAAAGGACGGAAAAGAAGTGAAGTCAGACATGTATATTACTGAAGCAGGATATACGTATGTTTCTTCCCGCGTCTTGAATGAAGATAAAATAAAACCAAAGATCACCGACTATGCTGTTACCAGTCCTGAAGGAGAAGACAAAACACAGTTCACATTTGATGGAGATAAATTATTAATCATCATCTACGATGTGAAAAAAGCGTCCGTAGAAAATATTGAAGCCATTAAAAAGCTGACGAGGGAATTGGAAGGCAGGGTAGATTGCTTTGTGTTGACTTCTTCCGGCTCTGAGCAAATGGAGGCGTTTCGCCATGAGCATCAATTGGCAGTACCTTACTATTATTCCGATGCAACTGTTTTAAAAACGATCATCCGATCTAATCCCGGTATCGCACTTTGGAAAAACGGAACCGTGCTAGGCAATTGGCATGAAAATGATACGCCTTCGTCAACCGAAGTACTTAACTTGATCAATAGAAAATAGATTTGAGGTTGAACCAATTTTACGATTTGAAAGTGCAAAATAGATAGACCATTTTCAAATCAGTTCATTTTCAAATTCTCAAAATATGAAGATATACTTAATTGGACTTCCTGGTTCTGGGAAAACAACACTGGCCAAAGAACTCGCGGCTAAGTTGAAACTGCCCTATATCGATTTGGATGTGGAGATAGAAAAAGCAGAAATGAAAACGATTCCACAGATTTTTAAAGAAAAAAAGGAGCCTCATTTTCGAAAAATTGAATCGCAACTTCTTAAATCGTGGAGTCTTTCAAGTTCTTCTTTTGTGATGGCTACCGGTGGTGGTGCACCTTGCTTTCTTGAAAATATGGCTGCCATGAACCAATCCGGTACTACCATTTTTTTGGATGTGCCGACCATGGAAATTGCCAGACGGATCGTTCTATCAAATGGCGAGGAGCGCCCCCTAGTAAAATCAAACGGGATAGACGGATTGAAAGATCAAATCGAATTTATGCGTTCGCAGCGGCTTTCCTTTTATAAGCAAGCAAGTATTACAATTCGTGGAGATCAAATTGATTCCAACAAGATCATCGAAAAAATAGGTTATTAGAAAGGGAACCCGACCGTAAACTGGATTCTAGTTGTTGAATTATTGTAATCAACTGACGGGCTCACAGGGGAAGCTACCGCATACGGAACATAATAGCCAACACCTTGAGTGTTAATAACGGCCACATCGACAAAGAATTTTGAATCTCTGTAACCAAGCCCTCCGGTAATAGAGTTCATGCTAGTGAGCGAGTAGTTGATTCGATCGGTTGGTCTTCGCACATAAGGATCGGCCATGATGTTGTACCCCGCCCTCAGCCTGAATTTGTTAATCCGATATTCTGCGCCAAACCGAAGATTGGTGACGGATTGAAATCTTGAACTTATACGGTTGTTTACTTCGTTCGGAGCATCGATTGTTAAGCTGTAGAGTTGCTCGGTAAAACTACTTGTCGTTGCCTTGCTGTAATTAACGAATTCGACATCGGCTGTGATGAATCCTTTCTTAGGGATAAAAATGGCAGCGCCAGCAGTAAAGCGCGAAGGTGTCACCATGCTGTAGCTGGTTGGGTCAGTCGGGTTACCCGGATCAGTATTTTCACTACTGTAACTTTCGTTGTTCAATCTGCGCTGACCATTGCCGAAATAGTCATAGTTATTCCAACTCGTGGTCATACTCGCTGTGTAGGTATCTGTAAGCTGGTAAGCTGTGGGAGTCACATAAGACAATCCAAATTGGAAAAAATCAACCGGCTTTACTAAAGCACCAAGTGTTAAGTTAATACCAGTGCCGGTGGTCGTTCTGGTTTCTTTTAATTTGAGGTTGTTAAAGCACGCATTGCATGGTGCCAGCATGGTTTGCCCTTCATAGTTTTCACTATATGTTTTGTCATAACCATACCTTACTGAGGTGATCCCTAGCCCACCCCCGAAAAAAAATTTGTCATTGAAGTTGGCACCATATGAGAGGTTCCACTGATTTTGAGAACCGGATGTTTTTACTATTTCACTTTGGAACGGCTTACCAGTCACATCAGTGTAGTAATTTGTGTCGTTTGCTGAACTAGCTGGGCCGATCAAGTAGTTGTTGTATCCCAGATATGCGGGAGTATTAACGTTATCGCCCTGTCCTGCCGGACTTCTATTCGGATCAAATCGTGGGTTGAATTGATCTTTTGTATACCCATTGGACGCTTCTAAGAAGTAATCTATGATTGAGCTGCTATTATTCTGTCCTCGATACTCAAAACCTCCGTTGAAATCATTTATGCGATTGAGGGTAATGGCAAATGTGCCTCCTAAAAAAGGTGCTTTTTCGTCACTCTTATTTGCACCAAAAACAATACTTAGTCCGGGTAAGCTTACATTGCTACTCGAAAAAGGGTTATTTGTTTTGGTTGAGAAGATATCGTTGTTGGCATCAAAATCCCACGTGGTGTAGGTGGCGTCAGCACTTTGAAAAGTCAGTGCTGGGCTAATTGTTACTTCATTGCGATTATACATTCCCAGCGCAGCGGGGTTGGATAAGGCAGAACTAAAATCACCTCCAAGAGCAACCTGTGCACCCCCCATTGCTTGTATGCGGGCACTTCCTCCAGCACTCTGTCTTGAAAACAATAGTGCCTGTTCAACGAAATAATTTTGGGCATTTAGGTCAACAGAAATGAACACACCTATGACACCGAGCCATCGCCCCCAACACCTAATGCACATTAGTTTCAATTTTTAGGTTTGAAAACCAAAGGTTAGTCTCTTCCTCTTCTTGCTCCGCCACCGCCACCACCGCTAGGAGCAGCTCCACCGCCACCACTGCTAAATCCAGATGAACGACCACCGCTGAATCCACCGTTGTTGATTCCTCCATTAATTCCACCCCAATTGCTTCTCGTACTATTGTCGTTCCAGCCATTGTAGCTTTGTTGATAAGAACGGGTATTGTTCCAAGTTGTAGAGCCTCGTTGCGGTGTGGCTGTATCGTTTCTCCAAGCCCTGTTATAGTACTGTTGAGAATTATCTGTTGTGGCAACTCGACCACCTGAATTACCACCTCCACGGTTTCCATTCGTACTATAATAACGATCTATCTCTTCACCGCGCGATGAATTAGGTCTTGGGCGATCTACAATAACCACGGTGGTTCCTATACCCCAACCCCAAGGATTGCCCCATGTGTTCCATCCATTGCCATAAAAACCGTTCATACCCCAGCCATTACCCCAGCCTACTCCGTAGAAAGAGTTCATTCCCCAATTGTTAAATCCCCAAGGGTTGTAAAAATTGTTCCACCCATTTCCCCATCCAAAACCAATTGAAAACCCAGGCTGATAGAAACCATTCATACCATTCATCATCCAAGGATCCATCATGCCAAAGTTATTGTAGCCCCAAGGGTTCATGCCCATACCCATCATTCCCATCCCTGCCATGCCGTAAGGGTTTCCAAATCTGCCATAAGGGCTGTAAAATCTGTTGCGAAATCCGCTATTATTGAAAGTATTAAATCCACAGCTTGCACAATTGCTTGCCAAATTTTGATTTACAGTTGTCGGTTGATAATTAGGCGAAAAATACTGTGTGCTTGCGTTGGCACTACTTCCTACTTTCGCGCCCGAGATATATTCTGGATTTACATTTCTTGCAGAATAGCTATCTGTTGGGTTGATAGTCGCAGCGGTTTCACTTTCGGTGATTCTTCTTGTATTCGAAGAGGCGAAAATTTCCTGCCTTTCTTTTTGCAATGCAGCATTCAAGACAGCGCGATCTTTCGCAGTAAAATACATATCATCATCTTCTCTGCTTTGAGCCATAGCAGTTGAAAGAACTACGGTACACATTAGAAAAAGGAAAGCAAGTTTCGTTTTCATACAGATATTGGATTGTTTGTACGTTTATTAACGTAAAGTTAATCATTCTAGATATAGAAACTTAAAATTTTTGTTAGCAAATTGTGTCAGATATAGGCTGCTCTTTTGACCGACAAAATATTGGTAAGCTGCTAATCGTACCTAATACTTGCATTCCTTCTATATTTGCGCGTCCAAAACGTAACACAAGCTTAAAACTAATGGGAAAAGAGATCACCAGCCGGGCAGAAGATTATTCGCAATGGTACATTGACTTGGTAAAAAAGGCAGATTTGGCTGAAAATTCTGACGTTCGTGGCTGTATGGTGATCAAACCATATGGGTATAGCATTTGGGAAAAAATGCAACAGGCATTGGATAAGATGTTTAAAGATACGGGGCATGTAAACGCCTATTTCCCTTTGTTTGTGCCCAAAAGCTTGTTTGAAGCGGAGGAAAAAAATGCCGAGGGCTTTGCGAAGGAATGCGCAATCGTAACCCATTATCGATTAAAGACGGATCCTACCAAGCCGGGCAAGCTTATGGTTGACCCGGAAGCGAAATTGGAAGAGGAACTGGTTGTTCGCCCAACCAGCGAAGCTATTATTTGGAGTACTTATAAAAAATGGATTCAATCGTATCGCGATTTGCCTTTGTTGATCAATCAATGGGCAAACGTAGTGCGATGGGAAATGCGCACGAGACTTTTTTTACGTACGGCAGAGTTTCTCTGGCAGGAAGGTCACACGGCACACGCCACTTCAGCGGAAGCTATCGCAGAGACAAAGCAAATGTTGGATGTGTATGCAGAATTTGCAGAAACATTCATGGCTATGCCGGTGATCAAAGGAAAAAAATCAGAGGGAGAACGTTTCCCGGGTGCTGTTGATACGTATTGTATCGAAGCGATGATGCAAGATGGAAAAGCGTTGCAGGCGGGGACTTCTCATTTTCTAGGTCAGAATTTTGCGGATGCTTTTGGCGTTCAATTCACCAATAAAGAAGGAAAACTTGAAAAAGTGTGGGGGACTTCATGGGGAGTAAGTACTCGCTTGATTGGCGGATTGATTATGGCGCACTCTGATGATGATGGATTGGTATTGCCTCCTAAGTTGGCCCCCATTCACGTGGTCATCATTCCTATTTTCAAAAGCGGAGAAGAACTGAACAAGGTTTCTGCAAAGGCCGAAAGCATTGCAAAGGGATTGCGAGCTCTGGGATTATCTGTAAAGTTTGATAATCGTGATAATTTAAAGCCAGGATTCAAGTTTGCTGAGTATGAATTGAAAGGGGTGCCTGTTCGCATCGCAATTGGGCCGCGCGATTTGGATAATGGGACAGTAGAGGTTGCTCGCAGGGATACAAAAGAAAAGAAGGTGATGCAGATGGACTCGGTGGTAAGTGAGATCGCCAAGTTATTGGAAGACATCCAACAGAATATTTACCAGAAAGCACTAAAATTCAGAAACGAAAAAATCAACAAAGTTGAATCGTACGAAGAGTTGAAAAAAGTATTGGATGAGAAGGGCGGTTTTGTTTCTGCTCATTGGGATGGGACAGCGGAAACAGAAACAAAAATAAAAGAAGAAACGAAAGCCACTATTCGTTGTATTCCGTTAGACGGAGAACTCGAGGACGGGAAATGTGTTTTTTCAGGAAAGCCTTCCAGTCAACGCGTATTGTTTGCAAGAGCGTATTGAAAAATGGCAAATGTCAGTGAGTATAAATCGAGTCGCCTATTCACTCTTTTTATGAGAAGGTAAAAATCTCCATTGGACTCCAACCGCCAATCTGATAAAATTAGTGAATGCTTTTGGATCTTTATCATTGGTTAAATGCATGCCACCTTGCCCAATAAAGCTAAAATGACTGTTATCGAAGTTAATTTTAAGTGTAGCCGAGGGTTCAAAATGATATGAAGACCTGTGGTTTTCTGATAGAATAAAAATTTTTCCGTAATAAGTATTTTCAAAATTGATAAGACTACTTTTCATTGAAATAATCAAATTGAAATGACTAGAGAGAATAAAGCCATAGCTCGGTTGTATAAACCAGCTGGTGTAATTGCTTTTCACTCTCGTTGCGTTTTCTCTTGTTGCTGCGTTGGGGTCTGGGTTGCCAAATAGAAAGAATGCAAAATTATTGGTAGCGTCTTCTGAGGATGAAAGGCCAGAACCAAGGAATGCGCTGAAGTAATTTTTACCCTTTGTGGTGGTATAATAGCCAATGCCAAATTCTCCCAATTGGCCTTCACCTTTTGTAGTGGTGCGCGAATAGGAATAGTTTGCCGCTACACCTACATGGTTAGTAAGTGAGTACGCGGCTTGTGCTTGAAAGCTATGGGCAAACGGGGGTAGGAAAATTTGTGCTTGAGCATTGCCTTGAAATTCCTTTGCTTCTTTGAAAGTTGGAACATTTTGGGCGTTGGGTAAATAAATGGAGGTGCACGAGGTGGCTGCCATTAAAAATAATAACAACAAACGCCTCATATTTTCTGGAAGTTACGAAGATGAAATAAGTTTAGAGAATTCACTTGCTTGATAGATAACTAACGCGCTGCCTCATAACAAAAAGCATTTAAGTAGGACGATACAATTATTTTTCCTTTCTGCTCACTGGAGCCAGCTACCACGCGCACTCCTTCTTGCCAAAAAGCATTTCTATTGATCTTTTCATCGGGCGAGCTGAACTGCCACAAGATTTTTCCTGCCGCCACATCTATGGCAAACAGCTTGGCATTGCCTCCCACCATGTAGGCGATGCCGTTTAGCTCGCGCACGATGCCGGGGTTGCCAGAGGTGGTAAGTGCCCATAATTCTCTGCCATTGGCGGGGTCTATGCAGTGGGTGATGCGGTCTTGGGTGGTGCTAAGGATTTTGCCATCTACGAAAGTATCGTAGGCTGTGTTGATGTCGCTCAGTTGGCGTGTCCACAGTATATCTCCAGTTAGTAGATCGTGGCATTGCTGCGTTTTACCCACGCTGTTCACTACCTTATTATTGTAGATGGCAGGTGGTCCAATAGTATAGCTGGCATTCAGGGCAAAAGGTTTTTTGCTATAAACCCATTTTTTCTGTGTTATATTATAGAGGCCTATAAAGATGTTGAGTTTGTAGTTTTCTAGCGGATCCCAAAAGAATATTAATAGACCCTTTTCACTCCCTATTTTCACGGTATCACTGCTAACTATGTTTCCTTTTTGCTGGTTGGGGTCTGTATATGCACGAGTATATTCTGGGATCAAAAATATATCTTCACTAGTTCCATCAGCTAAATTGCCTATTAAAATCTTGCTTTCGTTGGTACCATCTCCATTAGGGTAGTACGCTGCAGGTATTAGGTAATTGTTATTTATTCCTGTAGCCAGAGTTCCGAAGTCAGAAACATTCCTCCTCTTCCAAAGTGTTTCACCATTGTCTAAATTGATGCAATATTGATGGTGTCCGTCTAAAATAAAAACTCTGTTATCTTTAATATAGGGCCAGCGCATAAGCCAACCAAGATCGGTTGTCATGTAGTCGTTCCATTTCCATCGGATTTTTCCATCTCTTATATCTACTAAATATAGGCAACGACCATTGTCCATTCCTCCCAATAAAACACCACCATTATACTGAATATCTGCATGGGCAGATGCACTAATCAATTTTCCATCTGATAAAGAAGATTTCCAAAGCAGTTGAGGCTCTCCAGAAGATGCACTTTCTTTATTACAGGATTGCAGTGCTGCTAGCCATAGCAACACTGCAACTGTTGAAAACAAACGCATCACCTCCTAGGGGTTAAGAAAAAAGGATCTACTCCAGATATTGTTCTATCAAAAATACCCCTCATAACATCTGCCACCTTCGGGTTATCCAACATCTCAATATGGTTCACTCCAAATGCTTCAATAGTGGTGGCATTGTTGCTCCAGGCAGAGTTGTAGCCGGTTTGCGAAGGAGCTTTGATAAAGGCATCGCTTTGCCCGTTTACTGGGCTGTAATAGTAATAAGTAGTGGTGACCTGAGCTTGGGCAGCACATTGCTGATAACGATTAGGATAATAACTACTGCCGTAGCCACCTGAATTGTACAAACATTGCGAGAAAAGGTTGTAGTTAAAATTTGTGTAGGTAACGGTTTTATAAGAACTGGTGTTTGCACCAATCAGGCTATTCCATCCACTCTCAGAATCATAGCGCCACCAGTTTTTGCCATCCATCCAACCATTGCCCACCCAATAAAAATAAATTGCGCCAATGCCAAATGTAAACCAGCCAGTTGCTGCGGCTGCCCCATAATTTATCCACATTGCCGCCTCGTATACATCACCAGCTGTATTTGCAAAGTCTACAAAATAAGTGTCATTAAAAGCTGGCCGGCCGTTTGAATACTCATTGGCAGATGAGGCGTACCTCCACAAGACTGGGCTTTGTTCGTTGCCGTAGACATGAATTTTTGGTGTAACTGTTTGTGAATTACGAATACCACTTTGCAGATAGGAACTTCCTTCTTGTAAATCGGTTATCCCTTGATCATTTTGTGAATATACGTTTGTTAGCTTGTCTTGGATACTTCTCACCACATCGTCCACTACCAAATTCCAAATTATGTATACTACTGGACCTAACTGGCGCGATGGCCCTCTTGTAACCTTATCAACGCCATCGGAAATGAATGAATTAGCAGCTCCGTTTCTTACTGAATTGGCAATATTAGCTCCATCGAATGGACTACCGAATGATACGAATCCTCCAACACTATTTGGGTAGCTCACATCTACTTCTCGTCCTATTACTCCACCCATACTATGCCCAAAATAAATCGTTCGGGTATCTGGCGTATAGGAGTATCGAACAGAAAGTGCAGCATTCTGTACTCCCCCAGTAGTATTGTAAGTATAAGGCTGACCTCGATAAGTACGGTCAAACATTTTTCGTTCTTGGGTAAACAATTGTTCCCATTTACTCCAATTGTCTCCTGAACTATTGAGGCCGTGTACCCAAACGGACCCCCTATCTTGAGCGGTGGTTTTCCAAACCATTAATGTATTAAGCATTATCAGGCTGGAGAAAACTATAGTTCCAAATCTGCTGTTCGTTTTCATAACTATTTGTTTATAGTATAAGATAGTTGATAGAAGTAAGTGTTAGAGGTTGACTTTACTTTACGACCGTCAGCTTCCGTATTCCATACCTCTTGGTAAATTGCCTGTGGGAATGCTTGGTTGTCTTTAAACGTATAACTGTAAAACGATTTACTTACTGTCTCACCTTTTACATCTGTGAGCGTTGAGCCAATCACTAGATTGAGGGTTGTGTCAATAATATCCACAGACGTATAGTCCCCTTCGTTGGCGGTGCGCACGCTTGGATTGGCAAGAGCTTGCGGGCCTTGTTTTGTTCGGATACTGGTAAGACCGTTGCCCAAGTCTTGAACTGTTGCTCCGTTTTTTATTGCTTTAGCAACTAATTTTTGTAAACGTTCGGCAGATGGTATGCCCAAAGCACCAAAAACAGCGTTGGGGTTAGCGTTTACTTCTTCTACAATATGCTTAAAAGATTGAACGGGAATTTGATGTTGCCTCAATAATTTTCCGTCAGCACCAAAAAAGAAACCATGACCTGTTCTATCTATGCGTGTGGTTTTTGTTTGCGGTGATGGATCAGGCGGAGTAAGGTGGTGCTCCTTTACGTCATGTTTTGGTTCTTGCTTTTCTATGGCCCAAGCAGTAGAACCATCATCATACACATCAATATCAATCTTACTGCGCAGCGCTTTAGGTGCAGCACCAATCAGTTGAAGGTCTGAAGATTTCGAAGGGTCTTGCACCTCTTGAAATTTCAGCACCTCGGCATCAAAACTGATTTTCAACAAACCCGGCACGTTTACCTTTGTGGCGGTAGGAGCATTGCTAGTTTCTAGCTTGCTACAGGAGCAAAAAAAAGCAATCAAAAGGAACGCTAAAAACGGAGGGGATAAGTGATTCCTCATAACATTTTGGTTTTTAAAAGTTTGAGTAAAATGCTGAACCTAGGTAATCTAAGTATTTTTTTCAACACGGCAAAGCACAAGCGTAGTAAGTTTCAGTGAAGATCAGAGCATGGCCTTAGGAAGCTAGAGGCGATAAAAAACTACTTTAATCGCGTAAATTGAGATGCGCCCGCAAAATGTATTAACTTTCGGGAAATCTTGATTCTAAAGTTAAAAAAGTGGCAGAGTGGTCAACCGTAATTTCGTTAGTAGTGTTTGGCCTTCTTTTGGTCGTGGCAGAGGTCATTTTTGTTCCGGGCACAACAGTGGTAGGGATCATAGGTTTTTGTTTTTTGGTAGTGGGCGTTGGGTTGAGCTTTAAGTATTTTGGCAGCGAAGTCGGCTGGGTGATGTTGGGCAGCACATCTGTCGCCAGCGGGGGGCTTTTGTATTTCTCTTTTACAACTAATGTGTGGAGTCGGTTTTCGCTAAAGTCATCCAATAAAGGCAAAGTAAATGAAGGGGAATTGGATCAACTGTTGGTTGGAATGGAGGGCAAAGCAATTTCAGCCTTGCGTCCAATTGGCAAAGCAGAATTGAATAATCAAATTGTAGAAGTAAAAACCAATGGCGACTATTTGGATAGTGGTAGTCGCATCAGAGTAATCAAAATAGTATCAAACCAAATAATCATAGAACCCATTAACTAAAAAAGCAAAAATTATGGACTTAGTATTTATTCTCATTGTGTTCCTCAGCATTATCGCGTTTTTCATGTTCACCTACTTTGTGCCGGTAGGCTTGTGGATTACAGCTGTTTTTTCCGGAGTAAGAGTTACGATCGGCCAACTAATCGGAATGAGGCTTCGCAAAATTCCGCCCAGTATCATTGTCAATTCTTTGATTACTGCTACGAAAGCTGGCATCCCCTTAACACCCAGTGATTTGGAAACCCACTACCTTGCTGGTGGTGATGTGCCAAACGTTATTAAAGCATTGATCTCGGCAGATAAAGCAAACATCAGTTTGACTTTCAAGCAAGCAACTGCCATTGACTTGGCGGGCCGTAATGTGTTTGAAGCTGTTCAGATTTCAGTAAATCCAAAAGTAATTAACACCCCAAAGGTAGCTGCCGTAGCTGCCGATGGTATTCAATTGATTGCGATTGCTCGTGTAACTGTCCGTGCGAGTTTAGCTCAATTAGTTGGGGGCGCTGGTGAAGAAACCATTTTAGCGCGTGTTGGAGAAGGCATCGTTACCTCTATCGGTTCGGCTGCTTCACACAAAGAAGTATTGGCCAATCCTGACAAAATTTCCAAACTGGTTCTTTCTCGGGGATTAGATGCAGGTACCGCTTTTGAAATCTTATCTATTGATATTGCTGATGTGGATGTAGGCGCAAACATTGGCGCAAAATTACAAACCGATCAGGCAGCTGCGGACTTGCGTGTAGCTGAAGCAAGAGCTGAGGAGCGCAGAGCAATGGCCGTAGCAGTAGAGCAAGAGATGAAAGCAAAAGCGCAAGAGGCACGCGCGAAGGTAATTGAAGCCGAGGCTGAAATTCCTAAGTCAATTGCACAAGCTTTTCTCAATGGAAACTTAGGCGTAATGGATTATTATAAGATGCAGAACGTACAGGCAGATACAGAAATGAGAAATTCGATTTCTGGCTCTGGAAAGACCGGAGGTACAGCACCAGCCAAATAGAGATTCATTTTCTAAATCAAAACCAGGTCTTCTGCCCAAAGCGGAAGACTTGGTTTTTTATATCCCTTCCTCAATATGGAATTGCCTCCTAAGAAGTTCGGCACCTTTGCCATCCATCATCATCACCATGTAATCGCCCACTTCTATTTTTAAAGTTCCCTCAGGATTCTTTAAGAGTTTACGTTGCCCGTCAACGCTTTTCACCAAACCGATGAGTACAACGTTACAACTCTTTTTAAGGTCAAAGAAAGCTTTATCGTAAAACGTCCCCGCAAAAGGATTGTCCTGTTTTACCCTGACTTGCTTCATGTCGTATTCGTGTTCTTCATGAGCGTAGGCAATCAACTCTTCACTGAAAAGCGCCACATCGGGCTCGTAAATGTAACTGGCCAACAGCTTAGAGGAAATTTCATTTTTTGAAATGGTATACATCACACCTGCTGCCTGAAATGTGCTTTTTAAGTTGCCGTTGTCGAGCGTTACCACATAATTCAGATTCGGGAAGTGTTTTTTGATGTTGATGATGTACACCAATTTTTCTGTGTCGTCATTCAGATTAATGAATACGATGGATGCATTTACGATGTTTGATTTTTCCATCAACTCAAAATTGTTATAGTCAGAGTAGAGGGTGTATACTTTGTCCTCATTATAATACTCCCTGATCATATCTATGTTGTTTCGATCTTTGGTAACCACGGCTACCTGTTTCCCTGCTCCCACTAAGTGGCTGATGACTGAGCGGCCGAAATCATTCCATCCAATTATGACCACATGGTTTTTGAAGCTAGTTCCGCTTAGACCCAACTTCTTGTTTTCTTGTACTGTACTCATAAAATTTGCGATCTGTCCAATTATTAAACCATAAACACCAAGATTCAGAACTAAAAATACCAAGCCTACCATCCTCCCCCAATAGGTTACCGGCAAAACATCACCATAACCTACAGTAGTTAACGTTTCCATCAAATACCATATGGCATCCTGAAAAGTGACCATTTTTCGATCTGGCGATTCTTGCTCCGCGTACATGAGAAGAGCAAGCAGCGTAGCATATACTCCCGCTATTGCGCACATTAGAACGAGCGCCCTCCCTTTGTTGAATCGACTTACGTGCGGCCTTGACATTAGGGAAAAGTAATGCTATTTCCCAAAAATTAAAAATATCACAGAGAGACCATTTTTGGTGGAATGGTCTATTCGCGACATTTTTTCAACGCTTCGTTAACCGCCTGTATGTCTATTATACCGCGTTGATGTTCCCAAGAGTTGTAAATATAGGTGGCGATCTCAGCGATTTCAAGTTCAGTGAGCGAAGGTATGCCCTTCATCTCCTTGTTGTATTTTCGGCCATTAACAAGCAACTCGCCCTCGATTCCATTTTTCATGAGGCAGATCACATTTTCTAAATGTTGATCCATGTAGTCAGATTTGTTTAGCGGAGGGTATAGTCGACCCAATCCTCCGCCTTTTTTTTGATGGCAATTACTGCAGTTTTTGAGGTATAGTTGCTCGCCTTGAACAAAGTACTGTTGCAACTTCATGTCCTTGTTGGATGATTGCCCACAAGCCGCAAGGTGTAAACAGCTGTATACTATCCAAAAAAAGAGATTTAATGTTGAATGTTGAATGTTGAATGTTGAATTCACAATCTTCGTAATCTTTTAATGTCAACGATCAATCTATTCACTTCTTCCTCTTTAGTGCCATCATATTTACCTCTTATTCTTCCTTTTTTATCAATCAGTAGGAATGCTCCGCTGTGAATAAAACCATCTGGTTCAGTTTTGTCTTCCATGGCAGTTGCAAAGTAACTTGTTTGTGCGATTTTATAGATTGAATCTTTCACTCCGGTCACAAAGTGCCAACGCTTGCTTTCTACTTCCAATCGTTCTGCAAAATCATGCAGGAGTGCAACCGTGTCATACTCCGGGTCGATGGTATGAGAAAGTAGAAGCACATCTGGCATTTCTTGAGTTGCTTCGTATACACGCAACATCTGCGTTTTCATAATCGGGCAGATCGTGCGGCAAGAGGTAAAAAAGAAATCGGCTACATAGATTTTATCTTTGAAGGTTTCATTGTTCACCAAAGCGCTGTCCTGATCTACAAACTGGAACTTTGCAATGGTGTGGTAGATGGTATCGCTTCCAATCACATCGCGCTCGCCAAAAATGGGCAACTCTTTTTCTTTTGGCTGACAGGATATAAGGAATAGAAAGCTTAAAGCAATTAGCAAATGTTTCCGGTTCCCGGTATCTGGTTTCTGGTAACTGGCAACTTGCAACTGGTAACTTCTAAAAAATAATTTCATCGCCCTCGTGTATTTCATAATGATCAATAGATAAAACATTTTGCCCAAAGTAAATTTTATTTTCTTTTTTGCGATAAGTTGCCAAGGTTGCTAAGGGTTCCTTTCCTTGCTCTCCTGTAAGTTGATCGATGGTGGTTAGTACACATCTACTACAGGGCTTTACTCCCAAGAATTTATTTGTTCCAACTGTAAACTCTTTCCAGGAATCTTCTTCGTAAGGTTTCCCACCTGTAAAAACTAGGTTGGGACGAAAGCGATCCATCGGCACGGGTGATTCAAGTTTTTGATTAAGGTCATCTAGTGAACTTTGCCCAATGGCCAAAATGGGATAGCCGTCTGCGAGGCTTACGTTATCGTGATTGACGGCATATTGCGGGTCAACTAAGCGGGTATTATCTTCTGGAAACGAAACTAGTTTGCATTTAAATCCTAATTTATCAGAGAACCATTGGCTGTAGTTTCTTGATACTTCTATTGTACTTACTTGATCATCCCAAATAGTGGAAAGAATAGGCTTTGTATTCTGTGGGGTAGAAAAGGGTAGCTCAATGGACTCGTTTTTGAATCTAACGAAGAAAAAATCAGGTTTCATTTCTAGCTTAAATAGCGCGAGCGCGGAGATTTTACGTTGTGTGATGAACATGTAATTTTCATCTACTAACATCCAACGTCTGTCAAATTTAAGTCCTTTGCCCTCAACTTTTGCTGAACTTAGGCGAATGCCACCCATCGATTTGATGGGGTAAATCCAAATTTCAGTTAATCGCAATCCACTCATCAACTTTTATGTGATATTTTGCGCTAACTTAGTGAATAAGGAGTGAAAAATTATGAGCAACGCGGCTGCCCTTTGGCATTTTGAGAGTGTAAACCTGTATAACACGCTGTGCCCTCACAAGGTTAAAGCGATGGTTGGAAAACATACCTTTTTAGCATTTAAGCGCGATCAGTTTATCTACTTTTTTGATGACAAAGCCACTCATATTTAACTGATTGTAAATGGCCGCGTCAAGATAGGACGCTATCTTGACGAAGGGAAAGAGATCACGACCGCCATTTTGTCCACTGGCGAAACATTTGGCGAACTAGTGCTTGCCGGTGAAGAGACGAGGCGCGATTTCGCTCAGGCAATGGATGATTGCACGATTTGTCCCTTAAGTTTGAATGAAATGAAGGAGCTGATGTACGAGAATCGCGAGCTTAGTTTTAAAATGCTAAAATTCGTAGGACTGAGATTGATGAAGTTGGAGCGAAAATTGGAATTACTTGTGTTCAAAGATGCAAGAACGCAAATTGTGGAATTTATAAAAGACGCTGCGTCTTGGAAAGGGAAAAAAGTGGGCTTTGAGACGCTAATTCAGAACAAGCTAACTCATTAGGACATTGCTTCATTGACGGGTACATCACGTCAGACAGTCACAACGATCTTGAATGATCTAAAGGAAAAGAACCTGATTAATTTTGATCGGAAACGTATTTTGGTTCGCGATTTAGAAAAGCTCGTCTGACCGATTCTTATTTATACTTTCACGAAGTTGGAGGGAAGATCTTTTTCTTCGTCCACGTCTGTTAAAACTGCAAGTTGAGCGTAGCTTAAACTTAGGTCTTTAAAGTTTTGGATAGTATCGGTTGCAACGGTGTCAGAGCTCCACGCTTTGTTTTTAAATAATTCAGGCATCGGTTTTTTCATACCGAGCAAATAATATCCACCATCTTTTGCTGGCCCGATAACGGCATCGTAGCAAACAAGCTGATCAAAAGCTTGCTGTATAATATCCTTACTTAATTCAAGGCAATCGGTGCCAATGATGCAAACCCGTTCATAGCCGCTCTGAAATCCCTCAACAAAGGCATTATTCATCTTCTCGCCCAGATCATTTCCGTTCTGCAGTTTTTTTTGAAACGTGGTATTGGGCCATGCATCTTCCGTATCCACAAAATTGGAATAGTAGATTACTTTATCGATTGCTAAATTTTCGGTGATGGCCCTCGTGTGTGAAGATAACTTAAGATAAATAGCAAGCGCCTTTTCATCGCCAAGGGTTTTGGCTAGCCTGGTTTTTACTTTTCCGAGTTCAGGATTGCGATAGAAGATGATAAGAAGATTTTTTGATTGCATGCTTCAGTTCTAGAATTTGATTCTCTTAGATACTGATCTCATATCAAAAAAAATTAACAGAATTATTTCTTTAGTTGTTGTTCGATAGAAAAGCCGATTGTGTTTGGTTAGCAAAAAGCCTCGAATATTCTTTTCTTGATTTTCTAGTGATCCGATTTCAGGTTGATCAGAAATGAGATCTAGGATCGTGTAAGTTCTGATGACAAAATTTTTTGTTACCTGACTTCCCCACTCCAACTCAAGATACTCCAAAATTTTATTGAACTTATTATTCGCTCTTTTTGTCCAGACTATTTCTCTAGCCATTTAATGTGCTGTTGCTTTACTTGGTTGTGGCTAATAAGGTTATCAGGGTTAAGACTTTCATCGTATGAAAGCAAGAGTTCTTCCTTTTCTTCTTGATTTAACGTGTTCCAAAGACTTCCCGTTTGGTTGATATTCAATTGACGAATCAATTGAAAGTAACCCTTTAAAACTTCTTCGTCCTTGATTTCATCAATGAGTTTATGAAAAGCTTCTTTTGTCTTCATGCGCTTTTTTTGGTCTCTACAATAGTCAAATTTAATAAACTTTTACACCTTTCAGTAGCCACTTCGACCAATTCTTATTGTAGGTGTGAACGCTATCAGTTGGATTATTGTGCAAGTTGACAACCGGCATCCCTTCGTTTTTCCATTCGAAAATGCCTCCATAGATATTGTACACATTTTGGTAGCCTAGCTTTTGTAGCTTTTCTCCCACTCGTTCGCTTCGGTAACCCACACTACAATACACGATTATCTTTTCATTTTTGGGAAGTTTTTTGAGATCCTCGGTTGAATACGAATCATAGTTAAGAAATTGAGCACCTTTGAGATGACTCACATTAAATTCTTCGGGGGCTCTTGTATCTACAATGGTTATTTTTTCACCTTTTGTGACAAGCGCTTTCAAGTCTGCCGGCTTTATCGTTTTTACGCTATTTCTATACAACGATTTTAACTTCTTATCATACTCCGTTTGAGCGCTCGCTGAAATTACGAGAGTAAGAAGAGCTAAGCAGAATATTTTTCTTTTTTCCATATCAGTTCGTAAACAAGATAGCCAATTAACACTAAATATTCGATTGAAGTTATCCACAGGTTTTCAGAAAATCCAGTTTTCGAGTAGCCCACATAAGTTAAAAATATCATTGCTGTCCAAATTACAGGAAAACGTAAGGTGGTAAAGACTGAAAACGCCAAAATGGTTGTTACATACCACGGATGTACGATGGTGGCAAAAGCAAAGTAGATACACAGAATAACCAAGAACGAATTTGGAAGATGACGTAGGTTGAAATCAGCTTTTTGAGTTTTGAATTTTGAATTTTGAATATAGTCCCACGAAGAATAAACCAGAATTGAGAACGTGCAGTATACGGCCAACTTCCACCCAACCGTTTGAATGATATTGTACCCATATTTCCAAAAGCCCCACTCACGAACTAAATAGTAGATGCTTGCATTGAACTCAAATTTTTTGAAGTAGTAGCCTATACTTTCGTAGAATCCTGAAATTATTTCAGCATTAAGCAAAGGAAGAAAAAGTAAAATGGTGGACACGCCAACAATTAAATAATAAATAGAAGATTTTTTCCAACCCAATCTACTAAACATCAACGGTAGGAAAATTAGCGGAACCAGCTTTGTGCAAATAGCGAGGCTGAAACTGATTGCCGATGAAATCAGTTTGCCTCTTAAAAGCAACCAATAGCTTAATAGCAAAAAGTAGATCAATAAAGCTTCAAAATGAAGATTGCCAGTCAGCTCTATAACAACAAGTGGATTGAGGGCGTACAGCAATGCGTTTCGTGCTGGCAACTGATAATGATGGAGTATCTTTTTGATCAACCAAATAGTCCCAATCTCTGAAGCGATTATAAATAGTCTGATAACAATAACACTTGATAAGATAGAGCCAAACGATAGCCTGGCTGCCACCCAGAAAATGAATTGATTAACCGGAGGATAAATGGTGAAGTAGTCAGGGCTGTTGAGTTTATTGAACAGACTTTTATCTATCCCGGGAATCGTACTGTTGTTTTCAATGTAGTAGCGGGGTAGTTCTGCAAATGGATGAACACCAGCAGCCAAGAGTCTTCCGTCCCATATGAATCGATAAAAATCATCGGACAGAAGTGGCGTGGAAAAAAGAAAGCAAAGTCTAAATAGAATGGAGGCAAATATCCAAAATGAAATCTCGCTTTCACTTTCACTTCGAAGAACCCATGCGTAGATCAAAAAGAGAAGTACAAAACTCACCACTAGTGGGGTGGTCTCATATCGCTCAATTTGGAATGCAACTAAACAATAGGAAATGAAAGATATAAGTAACAGAAAATAATTAAGAGGCTTTTGCTTATGCATTCAAGGCAGGCTTCACTGAATAATAGAAAACGCCACCAAAGCCCAACGCTAGCATGACATGGAAGAAAATCAATCCCCCATCTTTCAAAAGAATTCCAGCGACTATACCAAACACGAAGTATAAGCACAGTAATCCCTCCAGCAACGTGAGCAAATTAATCTTTGTCTTAATATAGGAATTGTATTTCCAGGATTCTCCTTTAACTGTAACGTTGAATTTTGGTGTTCTGATAAAAGGTGTCTTACGCCCAAGTAATCCTTCCAAAACAGCCAATCCGTTGTGCAGTGAAAGTCCCATCGATACAATAAGGAATCGGGGATAGAGCGACCAAAAAATAGCTTTACGATTTGTTGGATTAAATCGTTTTGTAGCAACCCAGTAAAAAAGAGTAATCGACAAAAAACCACCCAAAAAGATTATTCCCAAATTAAAGAGCCAAATAATCTCGGGGTGTCTCGATTTGATGTATAGCATGGGAATGCTCAACATGGCCGCCAGCAGAAGGCAAATAAACACCGAGCTGTTAAAAAGATGAAAGAATGCGTGAGTTTTGTTTTTCCATGAAAGTGATGAACGCAAAACATTTCCGAAATTTTTTTTGGCCGTTTCGGCTGCTCCCTTGTTCCAACGGTATTGTTGTGATTTGATGGCTGGCATGATCACCGGTAACTCACCTTTCGTTTCGACATCTTCCAGGTATTCGAATTTCCACCCTCTAAGTTGCGCGCGGTAGCTAAGATCTAGATCTTCAGTTAATGTATCATTACTCCAACCGCCTGCATCGGTAATGCACGTTTTTCTCCACACGCCACAGGTTCCGTTGAAGTTGATAAAACTCCCAGCCGCGCTGCGCGCTGTTTGCTCGATTGAAAAATGGGCATCTAAACCAAACGCTTGAAGTTGGGTGAGAATCGAATAGTCTTTATTGATGTGCCCCCACCGTGTTTGCACTACTCCCACTTTTTCATTATTGAAATACGGCAGTGTTTTGTTAAGAAAATCAGGTGGGGGAATAAAATCCGCATCGAAAATGGCAATGAATTCTCCTGAAGCAATATGAAAACCATGATCGAGCGCTCCGGCTTTGTACCCCACTCTTTGTTCTCGATGGATCAGCTTAAAATTTAAACCAAGTGGCCGCATCGATTCTATTTTCTTTAAAATGATTTCTGTGGTTTCGTCAGTGGAATCATCTAGTACCTGAATTTCCAGTTTTTCTTTTGGGTAGTCAAATTGAGAGATGGCATCAAGCAACCGCTCCACTACATATTTTTCATTATAGACAGGAAGTTGAACGGTAACGGTAGGAAAGTTTATAAACTCGGGTGTTATAGCAGGCTTTCTCTCTTTTGCTTTCAAATAAATCCAAGTCAAGTGTAACTGCCCTATACTGAACAAGAAAATGTAAAGTAGGGAGAGAGAGTAGAGTATGGTTATCGCTAGTTCCATTGGCTTCATGCTTCAGGCCACACGATTCAAGCTTGCTGCGTGAGGCGTGTGGCTTGTGGCCTTTTTTATAAATGTTTAAATATCGTAAACAAAATCTTGTAACCGGCCATCACCGTACCTTTTACAGTGCCAGAGATTTTCGACACGCCTATTCGCTTTCTGTATCTCACCGGAATTTCTACACATTTTAAACCTTTCTTGGCGGCTTTAAGTTGCATCTCGACAGTCCATCCATAGGTTTTGTCCTCCATGTCTAATTCCAATAGTTTATCAAACCGGATGGCACGAAAAGGGCCCAGGTCCGTAAACCTCACGTTATAAAGCAATTTCAAAAGTCGGGTAGCTAACCAATTGCCAAAAATCTGCTGGGGCGTCATGGAGCCTTTTTCCTTGTTGCCCAGTGCTCGCGAACCGATAACAAGATCAGCCTGATTGTCTAGGATTGGCTGAATCAATTGAGTTATTTCTTCTGGATAGTCGGAGTGATCGGCATCTAGAAAAATAATTATATCTGGTTTGTTTGCTATGTCTTTAATATACTCAATTCCTTTCAGGCACGCCCGCCCGTATCCGGGTGTTGCTTCGTGTAAAACGGTAGCGCCATTTTCACGGGAAATAATTTCTGTTTTATCGGTTGAGCCATTGTTGACTACAACAACTTCATCGACAAGTCTCGCAGGTATTTCCTGTAAGACTTGACCCACACCATTTTCCTCGTTAAACGCAGGAATAATTACATATATCTTACTCATAGTATGCCATGCAAATATCTAACATTCAGGATAATAATTTGATAACAGACAAATGTTACCAGCGGTTGAGTGACCTCCTATCTTTGTAGACTTATGTTTATTATGTTTCGACTTAACTCTATCCGCAGCAGAATGTTGTTGGGATTCTTATTTCTCACCTTGCTGATTGTTTGTGTAGCAATGGGTTCTCTTTTTTTCCTCGATCGGACAAATCAAATTGCTGGCATCCATAGTCAAATTAGCCAGCTTGAAATTGCTACACTGAGCCTGATAAAGGTCGATAACGATTTTTTCGATCTAGAAACGATCAATAGTAGTTATTTTGAAACACATGAGAGTGATTTTTTTCGCAAAAGGGATAGCCTAAAAGCTAAAATCAGTTCAGGCACTGCCTACATTTATTCGGAAAGTAAAAATGGAGTTATTGATAGTCTGTCAAAGATCGATACCCTTTTCCGTCAGTACGATGAGAAATTTTTGCAGTTGGAGGAGCTGGTTTTCAGAAAGGGATTCAAAGACTATGGTTTGGAGGGGCAGATGCGTTTTCATGCTCACAAATTAGAGGAGCACGAGTATCGAATGGATATGCTTAGCCTCCTCACTTTGAGGAGAAATGAAAAGGACTTTTTTCTGCGGCATGATCTAAACTATGCAAAATCGCTTAATCAACTGGCAAGCGACCTTCTTGTTGAATTACGGGCAGACCCCATTCGCAACAGCCAGGCAATTTTTCATTTAATCGAGTACCTGCGATTTTTCAATGAATTGGTGGAAGTTCAAGTTCAGATTGGATTAAGCAGTTATGCTGGCTTACGTAACGAGTTGAATGAGCTAAGTAACCTGCTTACGGGAAGATATGTTACGTTGGCACTGTATAGTTATGATGCTTCGAATAATGCACAGATACGGGCTCGTCTTTTTTATACCGGCATTGTGTTAGGAGCCATTTTTTTCTCGCTTTTTTCTGGCTATTGGATTTCAAAAAGACTATCCGAGCCCATTGCGCAGTTATCTAGAACAATTGAAAGTGCAATTTCGAAAAAGGAGGATTTAAAAATCGACATCTCTGCTGCAAATGCGGCAGAAGAAATTGAGGTACTGACACGCTCATTCATCCACCTCGTCAGTCAAAAAAACGAGCAGATGAAAGAGATTAGAACTAAGGGACAACTTTTAAAGAAAAAAAATAAGACACTAAAAAAGCTTAATCAAGAGCTTGACAGTTTTGTATATAGCACTGCTCACGATCTGCGATCACCCCTAAGCTCGCTGCTTGGGCTGCTGAATATTTTGAAATACGAGAATAAACAAGAAGACTTGCGCCCCTATTTCCAGATGATGGAGGAAAGTATTCACAGAATGGAGGATTTTATTGCTCAGATTGTGGGGTATTCTAAAAATAAACGACTCGAAGTAACGATAGAAAAGATAGACTTATACTCGCTGATTGGAGATATTTTTGACAACCATCGGTTTGTCGAGGGGGCTTCCCGCATAGATCGACACGTTAAAGTGGAAGATCAGATTCCATTTTATTCTGATCGTGGAAGATTAACGATTGTCCTTAATAATCTGATCTCAAATGCGATTCGATATGCTGACCTTTCAAAGCCGCGCCCCTTTATAAAAATTGATGTAACGATTGACGAACAGTTCGCTATGATTGATTTTATCGATAACGGCATTGGGATTGGTGAGGAACATGTAACTCGTGTTTTTGATATGTTTTACAGAGCAAATGTAGGTTCAAAGGGATCAGGGCTTGGTCTGTTCATTTTCAAAGAAACGGTGGCAAAGCTCAAAGGATGGGTAAGTCTAAGTTCAACATTAGGGGAAGGAACCAGCTATCGTATCCAAATACCCAATGAATTGAAGAATGTTGTAGTTCAAGCGGAGATGTCGTTTTTGACTAACGAATAGTTACACAAATGCAGCCGACAATTCAATTGTTTCTAAATCCGGGTTTGTGTTTAGTTGGAAAGCTTGATTCCATTGTTCCCAATAAGTATTGCCTTGCCAAATCTTCCATCTTCTTCTTTTACTTCCAAGTTAAGCACACCACGAGGACAAACCGAAGAGCAGACTCCACAACCAACACATGAGCTGCGCACAATATTCTGTCCTCGTTGGGCGTACCACCTAACATCGATACCCATTTCACAGTAGGTGGAGCAATTACCACAGGAGATGCATTGTCCGCCATTCGTTGTAATTCTAAATCGCGATTTGAAACGCTGGATGATTCCCAAATAGGCAGCCAATGGGCAGCCAAAGCGACACCAGGTGCGGTTGCCCATCAGGGGATAAAAACCTGTACCAACCACTCCCGCAAATCCTGCTCCAATGAATGCTCCATATACTTCACGTAGTTTGTAGCTGTCAAAAAAGAGAACCCAAGATGAGTTAGTAAAGTAAGTATAGAGTACACCACCCGTCATCACCACGGCAAATACTAAAACGCCATGAATCATCCACCGTTCAATTTTCCAGGCAGTTAGTTTCTTGTTGGAAAGTTGTCTGTAGGGATCGCCAAGGGTTTCGGCCAGGCCACCACATCCACAAACCCAACTACAATACCATCGTTTGCCAAAAAAATAAACCAACACTGGCACAGCAATAATAATAAGGGCAATACCCCATACTAACATAAACACTCCTAATCCACCGTTGGCCAACAAAGTGTTAAGGCGATTATTGAAAAAGAAGGAATAGTCGAGCGGCCAAATGTTTTTAAAATCAAAATAGGGCTGATTGAGACGAATCATAATTTCAGGTATGAGGAATGCAAAGGCGGTTTGAAAGAACATCACTGAACACGTTCGTAAAATTTGGTATTTGCTATGGCGATAGTTGATAATCATTCGTACGCCCATGATCAGAATGCAAAGTGTATAGATAAAGCCGTAAAGGAAGAACCGACCTGCTTCGTTGCCACTTAAGAAGCGACTAACCGGATCTACCATTAGTACCCAGTTTGTCATGTATTCCGGATAGAAATACAGAAATACATAAAAAGCAATTAGCCAGCTACCGGTTAAAATACCCAGCCACTGAACGTTTTTCATAACATTGAAAAAGATACCATTGTTCTTTATGCCTAGGGGCAACTGCAGTTTTGGAAGGATGTATAACAAAGAACCGATTATGCAAAGGCCAAAGGTTAGAAACAAATAGAGAGTAGGATTGCTTTTAACCGGGCTGATTGCCGCAGCTTTGGTGATTGAATATTTTAAATCCTTGACAGCATACCTGTCAAATCCAAATTGACTGATGATGCTGTATTTTTTGATGTTGTCGGCTACGTTTTGAATTTGTTTGCGCGAGGTCGCCTGACCATCTAACCAACTGCCATTGTCTTTAAAGGCCTTCCTTTTAAATGCGCTCTGCTCGTCATTACCATTAAATACAGAATCGACAGAGGCAATTTTAAAGTTTTCTTTGTTGTAAGAAGCCAACTTATCCAATTCCGTATTGGACAACCCAAAAGTGGCCAGTTGCTTTGCGTTTACTCTTTCAAAAGCTGCTGACAAGTCTGCGACAAACTTAAAATTGGAAGATGATTCAGTCGCAATAATATCTTTTATTTCTAGTAGGAGTGCATTTGCTTTTTTCTCATCACTTACCTGGCTCTTGACAATCTCGGGAGTAAGCTGGTAACCAGACCAAAAAAAAGAAACGTTGAACAATGCAAAGCCGATCACGAATAGTAGAAGTCCGATCGTTTTTAAGTATTTCATCACTGGCTGATTAAGCTATTTACTTTCTTGTACTCACTAACAATCTCATCCTCATGCCGACTGAAAAACTCGGGGTCGAAATTCGCTTCCACTAAGTGTTCCATCACAAAGTCGATGCTTCTCTTTTCTCGTAGCCATTTATCAAAGCATTCGTGGCGCATACGGATTCCGAACGTGTTAATACCCAAAAATTGATTCGTGATTTTATCCCAGACTACGTGCACACATTTGACACCGCTCGTGTGTTCCCAATAGAATTCCATTTCATTGGACTTCAGCTCGTTCCACACATTGCCATAGGTTTGGTATTCAATATCAAAAAATTTGGCTGAGTTGAACCAGGGCCCCGGCTCATACTTGGCTTTTTCTCCACAGATTGTTTGTGCGACTACTTCGCCCATCATACGACCCGTATACCAAACCTGCTCTATGTTTCGCCTGCCAGGTAAATCATATTTACGCTCCACGCAATCCCCTAATGCATACACATCAGGCACATTGGTTTCTAGAAATTCATTTACCAGCACACCTCGTTTTGTTGCAATACCGGAACCTTTTAAAAAATCAATGTTTGGCGAAACGCCTACGGTTATTCCCACAAATTGGCAGTCGATAGTTTCGCCTTTATTTGTAACGATCGATTTAACCTTTCCATTGCCATCCGATTGTATTTCTTTTAACTCGGTGTTGAGCCTTAGATCCACATGGTGTGAGCGCACATGTCGGCTGATTAGGTTGGCCTCTTGAATTGGCAGGACGTTACTCCAGAATTCATTCTCTCTTACTAAAATAGTTACTCCTATTTTTCGGGTTGACAACATCTCGGCCATTTCGATTCCAATCAATCCGCCACCTACTATCACCGCTTGCTTGATCCCTTTGGAATTTTTTTCCATTAATTCCAGGTCTTGGAAGCTATACAGCCCTTGTACTCCATCCAGGTCTTGTCCTGGCCAGCCGAACTTGTTTGATTTTGAGCCAGATGCAATAATTAGAATGTCGTAATTTAAATTTCCATTGCTACGAAGGACGAGCTGTTTAGATTCCGGTTCAACTTTTTCAACAAAGTCTTTTACCAATTCGATTCTATTTTTTTTCCAAAACCAATCTTCGTAAGGTTTAGTATTCTCATATTTCATGTGCCCCATAAAGATGTACATGAGTGCGGTGCGAGAGAAGAAGTGATCTGTTTCAGCGGATATTACCGTAATATTGTCATTGCTGCGCTTTCTAATATTCCGAGCAGCAGTTATGCCGCTGATTCCATTGCCGATGATGACGATATGTTTCATAGGTTGGGCAAGGTTAATAATTTAAATAACATCGTTTGTCAACCATATGACAAGATTTACTATTAAAAGCAGAATACATTTGATTTTAAATCTACGATAAATCCAATACAATTAGTTTTGTCGTACATACACTATACAGGTGCATATGAAAACCTTGCTAGTAACACTATTTTTTTTTGGCTACATCGCTATTGAGCGTTGCTGAAGCCCAGTTTTCAACTTTCACCAATTCTTTAGACGCCTACTTGAAGAAGTACGTCTTCAATGGTTCGGTGGCTTATGGGAAAATAAAATAAAACAAAACATTGGTGAAGTTGAAGCTTTATGTGCCCTGATTGACGGATTGAATTTGGATAAGCAACTAAACGAAAGAACAACGGCTGCATTTAACAATCCAGACTGGTTAAAAACAAACAATGCGGATAAGAAAAACGAATTGTCCAAGATATTTGAGTGGTACAAAAAGGATTTAGCGGCCGATGGGAAAACAGAACTAGAGTGGCTCAAACAATATAGAAAAGAAAAACTCAGCTACTTACGCAGTGGGATTTTATCAATACAATTGGGCGCTAAACGAAAAGTAAAAAAAAGCCTACGCACTAAGCGCTGCTTCTTTTTCCCTTTTTGCTGATGTTATCGCTTCAGGCCAGTACATTTGTTCGTAGTATTCACGCGCCATTCTTCCGCCATCAAAGAAAGGAAGCACATCTGTCATCCCGGCTTTAACAATCTTTGTCCATTTAGAGGGTGATTTATAATACGTTGGAATAATCTCATTCTCTAGTAAGTCGAGTAGATTCTTAGCTTCCTCAAAATCTCTTTCCTCTACTGAAAGTGAGTCGTCAGCCTTAGGAATAATAAAAGAATTTTTTCCATGTTTGGCGAATTCGGGGACCCAACCGTCCGGGATAGAGAGATTGATTGAACCATTCATCGCAGCTGTCATCCCGGAAGTACCCGAAGCTTCATGATACATTCGAGGGTTGTTCAGCCATAAATCAGATCCTTTTTTCAAGTGAGCAGAAAGCCAAAGTTCGTAGCCGGTTAAAACCGTGCAATTAGGCAAATCCTTTGTCTTCCAATAGATTTCGTTAAAGATATTGATGGCAGCGTAATCCTCAGGATAGGGTTTTCCTGCCCAAATCATTTGGATTGGGAATTCTTTATTGTTTGCGATTTTTAAAAACCTATCAAAATCAGAGAGCAATAAATTGGCGCGTTTGTAACCCGCAAATCTGCGCGCCCACACTAATGTCAAGACATTGGGATCAAATAGTTTACCGGTTTGATTCGCTACTACCCGGAAAAGTTTATACTTCAAATATTTTTTCCGCTCAGCCAGTGCATCGTCATTGTCTTTGCTGCACGCTTTTTCCAGAAGTGTATCTTGCCAGTAGGTTCTGTTTTGTGCATTGGTGATAGCACCGATTTCACAGATGCCATCATTACCACCCCACATTTTGCGAGACACCTCACCGTGCAATTGTGAAACACCATTGGCTTTCTTCGCCATGCGTAGTGCGGTGAGGGTATAGTTGAGTATCCCGTGTTCGGGGTGCACGAGCTCATTCACTTGATCTACTGTTAACCCATTAAAGAAGCCCATGCTATTCAGTAACGGGATGCTGTGAGCTTCATTGCCAGCCAGCTCTGGTGTATGTGTTGTAAAGACCACGCGCTTTTTAACTTCGTTCAAATCCTTGAATTTGTCCATTAATGAAAAACACAATGGCAATGCGTGTCCTTCATTCATGTGATAGATGTCAGTTGGCCTTTTCAACTCCTCCAATAATTTGGCACCACCAATTCCTAAAAGGATTGACTGGGTAATTCGGGTGGTTTCATTGGGGTCATACAGGCGATGACTGATGGTTTGCGCCAAAAAGTCGTTTTCAGGGATATCCGTTGTCAATAAAAAGAGCGGAGCCGTTTTGAACACCTCCGGCTTTAACAACAGCGCTTTGACATACACTTTTGCACCGTGGATAGTGATTGGAAAAAGAATTCCCGTATCTGTTAAAAATGAATAGTCTTTATCGCGAAATGTCGCCTTTAGCGTTTGATCTTGATTTCTTTCCTGATCGTAGTACCCTTTTTTCCAGAGAATGCCGATGCCGAGGATGTTTTGCTTTAACTCATATGCGCTCCGCATGTGCGAGCCCGCCAAAAATCCGAGGCCACCACTATATATTTTAAGCGGCTGATCAATGGCGAATTCCATTGAAAAATAAGCCACCGGCTTGCTATACTTTTTGTCAAAAGAGTAGGGGAAAAGAGTCTTTAAATCGATCATTGATTTCATCTTTTTGGACTGGGCTTTTACATTGAGGGTGTGAAACTAACACTCCCCGACCAATTTGGTTAAACAAAAACCATTTGAAAGGAAACTTTCTCACCCGCAAACGATTGTAATTAGCTTTGAAGAAAAGGTAATTTATAGTGACTACATGTATTTTAGTATAATTGATATCATCTTATCGGCCGATAGGTTTACTCTTGCCTTCGCAAAGCTGGGGGGACCGCAACTGCCCATTGCATCATTTGAAAATCCGAAACCTTCTTTTGGCACACCAAAAAAATTAGAATCCAATTTTCCGTTTTCATTACTGTCGTGCATTACGCTTAAGCCGTAAGAACCAGCTGGCAGATTATCAAAAGTAACCTGCGCCTCGCCTTTGATTGCTTTCGTTATTTTTCCCTGAAAGCGTGTTTTCATAAACTCCTTTTCGGAATTATAAAGTGCTACGGCAATTTGACCCACGTCATCCTTGATATTCGAAATCTGTACGGTCAATGTTTTGTTTTGTGCAAAAAGGCCGCTCAATGAAATCCATGAGACAAAAATCAGCGCGAGAATGGTTTTCCTTTCTTGCGACAAAATTTCAAAATTAGTTGTTCGAAATTTCATACTTTTAGCATCTATCCGAAAATGATATGGCAACAATCACCTTAAAGTTAAACAACAAAAGTCACACCATAGATGCTGACCCTAAAATGCCTTTACTGTGGGCCATTCGAGATCTGGTGGGACTCACCGGGACGAAGTATGGTTGCGGGATTGCGCAGTGTGGTGCTTGTACCGTGCATTTAGAAGGTAAACCAGTTCGGTCATGCTCAATTCCCGTTTTGGTGGCTGCAAACAAAAATGTGACTACCATTGAAGGGCTATCATCCGAAAACTCCGATGTGGTGCAACGCGCATGGATTCTGGAGCAAGTACCGCAGTGCGGATATTGTCAAAGTGGTCAGATCATGGCTGCGAGTGCACTATTGAAGAGCAAACCTAACCCATCTGACAAAGATATTGATATGGCTATGCAAGGTCACATCTGCCGATGTGGCACTTACCCGCGAATCCGAAAGGCAATTAAGAAAGCGGCTCAACTGATGGCTCAAAAATAGAATACCATGGAAACGACAGATAGGAATTTATCAAGAAGAAATTTTATTAAAATTTCAGGTTTAACCGGCACCGCGCTAACCCTCGGCATTGGTTTTTCAGCCTCTGGTAAAGATATGGCTATTGTGAGGGCCTCTTCCGCTGAAACCACAAGCATAGAAGTAAACGCGTGGATTTCGATTGACACGCAAGGTAAGGTTACAATTGTAAACCATCGCTCAGAAATGGGGCAAGGATCGTTCCAGTCCGTGCCACAGATGATTGCTGAGGAGTTGGAAGTTTCTTTGGATCAGGTAAATATTGTTTTTGCTCCAGGCAATGGAAGAAAGTACGGTAGTCAGGTAACAGGAGGAAGTTCGACTATCAGAGGCTCCTATCAAAAACTCCTTCGATTGGGTGCATCTGCAAGGCATATGCTGGTAGAAACTGCTGCTAAAAGATGGGGAGTAGCGGCCGGTGATTGTTATGCTGAAAATGGTGAAGTGATACACAAAGCATCTGGCAAGAAACTCAACTATGGCGACTTGGTGGCCGAAGCCGCGAAGCTCGAGCCCCCCAAAGAAGTGACGTTGAAAAATCCAAAAGATTATAAAATTATTCGTAAGCCTCTCCCCAGGAAGGATACACCCATAAAAGTAAATGGCAAGGCTATTTTTGGGTTAGATTTCAAATTGCCCGGAATGTTGTATGCGGTGGTGGAAAGAAGTCCTCGTTTTCAAGGAAAGGTGGTAAAATTTGACGATAGTGAAACACGTAAGGTACCGGGTGTGAAATTTGTCTTGAAAGTGAATCGCGATGAATTTGATAATATGCGTGAAGGAGTGGCCGTGGTTGCAACCAACACATGGGCAGCCATCCAAGGCAGAAAAGTTTTAAAAGTAGATTGGGATGATAGTGCTTTTCTTCACCACAATTCTGAAGAACTCTATGTCAAAATGCGTGAATTGGTCAAGGGAGATCCCATTTCTTTTCGCACCATGGGCAACACAGCAAAGACTTTTGCAAAGGCCGAAAAGAAAGTAGAAGCCACCTATGAAACTCCCTATGAGTCGCACAGCTGCATGGAACCGTTGAACTGTGTGGCCAACGTTGCTGATGATAAGTGTGAGATTTGGGGTCCTATTCAAGGACCCGATTGGATTCAACAAAATATTTGTGGTCATCTAAAACTACCGCCAGAAAAAGTAATTGTGAACATGACTTTTTTAGGCGGTGGATTTGGGCGCAAGGCTTTTACCGATTACCCGTATGAAGCGGTGATGATTTCAAAAGAAATCAAGGCTCCCGTTCAAGTGGTTTGGACGCGCGAAGACGACATGACTATCGGGCCCTTCCGTCCCGGCATGGTGTATCAATGTAAAGGTGTGGTTACAGAGGGTGGGCGTATAGGTTCTTTCGAAACTAAAATCTCCGGCCAAAACATGGACATGCAAAATCCTGGTGCAGATAAATCGTCTTACAATGGCAGCGATACTGAGGGATTTTTAGAGGGTTACTTTAATTCCATTCCACACTATAGTTTTGGTGATTCGCCACTTGATTCACCAATACCTGTAATGTGGTGGCGGTCTGTTTATGCATCTACTAACGCGTTCGCTTTCGAAAGTTTTTTAGATGAATTAGCGTTTAAAGCAGAAAAAGATCCACTCGATTTTCGAAGACAACACTTGGGTGAACGATATCAATTGTTGATTGACAAGTTAGAAGCAGTCTCCAATTGGAAAGCACGTAAGAGAAATGAGGGCTTGCCTGCCGAAGCTTCAGCAAAGGTAGGATATGGTGTGGCGATTACAGAATGCTTTTCCAGCATTGTGGGGGAAGTAGTAAAGGTTTCAAGGGACGCCACTGGAAAAATTAAAATTGATAAAGTGTGGGCGGTGATGGATTGTGGCTGGTATGTGAACCCTGATATTATTAAGGCACAAATTGAGGGCAGTATTATTATGGCATTGGGCGCAGCTACCAAGCACGAAACGACCTTCAACGATGGAAAAGCGGTAGAGCGAAATTTTGATAGCTACAAAATGCCGCGCATTCAGGATACGCCTGAAATTGAAATTTATATTATGGACAACGAAGAAAAAGCGGGTGGCGTTGGAGAGCCGGCCTTGCCGCCTTTTACACCCGCATTGACAAATGCTATATTTGATTTGACGGGCAAGCGAATTAGAAAATTGCCTTTTAGTTTGGATGCGATCGAATAGTTTAGATTTTGAAAAAGTATTTTATTGAATATGAAGAAAGGTATTTTGTTTTTTGTTTTCAGTCTATTAATCATCACGTTTTCTTCGTTTCAAAAGAAGTCACCTTTTGATTTGAAGGCCAGTATTTCCAGAGGTCAGGAAATTTACAATATTAATTGCATCGCCTGCCATATGGAAAAAGGCGAGGGGCTTGAGGGCGTATACCCCCCACTGGCAAAATCAGATTACCTGATGGCCGACAGGAAGCGCTCGATCATTCAGATACTCAAAGGAGTGAAGGGACCCATGACGGTAAACCGAGTGGACTATGACGGTGAAATGAATGCATTTGATTTGAGCGATAGCGAGGTGAGTGATGTGTTGAACTACGTACGAAATTCTTTTGGAAATAAAGGTGGTGCGGTGTTGCCGGCTGAAGTGTTAGCTGCCAGAAAGTAAATTTCAACTGTAGCTTTTCTGCATCCATAAGAAAAAAGTGTGTGCTTTGCAGCACATTTCGAATCAAAACACTTTTATTCCATTTTTCTGGCTGCTCAATCACAACTACCTTTGCACTTTTTACAGCTACTATGGCAGACGAAAAGAGCCTCCATTTCTTAGAGGAGATTGTTGAACAAGATTTGAAGGAAGGAAAGTACACGAGCATTGCTACGCGTTTTCCACCTGAGCCCAATGGATATTTGCACCTGGGGCACGCTAAAAGCATTTGCCTTAATTTTGGCATGGCTCAAAAATATGGGGGTACTACTAACCTGCGTTTTGACGATACCAACCCAAGCACCGAAGAAACAGAGTATGTAGAAAGCATTAAAGAAGATGTGCGTTGGCTTGGTTTCGCGTGGGCCAACGAGTTTTATGCATCTGATTATTTTGAGCAGCTTTATGCCTTTGCGCATCGACTGATAGATAAGGATCTTGCCTACGTGGACGATAGCAGCAGCGAAGACATGGCCACGCAAAAAGGAACGCCTACCAAACCAGGTGTAGCCAATCAATACCGCAGTCGATCGATCGAAGAGAATAGGCAGCTCTTCACTGACATGCGGGCCGGAAAATACAAAGACGGAGAAAAAGTGCTACGTGCTAAAATAGATATGGCGCACGTCAATATGCTTATGCGCGATCCGGTGATCTATCGCATCAAACATGCACATCATCACCGCACAGGCGATGCGTGGTGCATCTACCCGATGTATGATTTTGCACACGGCCAGAGCGATTCGATTGAGAAGATCACTCACAGCATTTGCACGCTCGAGTTTGTGCCCCATCGCGAGTTGTATGATTGGTGCATTCAAAAGTTGGAAATCTACCCTTCGCATCAGTATGAGTTTGCGCGCCTTAATGTGACCTATACGGTGATGAGCAAGCGAAAACTGTTGGCGCTCGTCAACGAGAAATACGTCAACGGATGGGACGATCCTCGCATGCCTACACTGAGTGGGATGCGCAGACGTGGCTATACGCCCGAGAGTATCCGCGAGTTTTGCGACAAAATAGGCGTTGCCAAGCGCGAGAACCTAATTGACATTGGATTGCTCGAGTTTTGCGTGCGCGAACATTTGAATAAAATTGCTTTGCGCAGAATGGTGGTGTTCAATCCCATCAAAGTAGTGCTTACGAATTACCCCGAAGGGCAGGAAGAAATACTGACAAGCGAGAATAATCCGGAAGACCCATCCACTGGCGTGCGTGAGATGCCTTTCGGCAAAGAATTGTTGATTGAAGCGGATGACTTTATGGAGGTGCCCGCCAAAAAATATTTTAGGCTGGCACCCGGTCAGATGGTGCGGTTGAAAAGTGCGTTCATCATCAAGTGCGACACGTTTGTAAAAGATGCGAACGGCTCCATCACCGAGTTGCATTGTACCTATGTGCCCGAAAGCAGAAGTGGATCAGACACCTCTGGTCTTAGCGTGAAGGGTGTTATCCATTGGGTGAGTGCGCGCCATGCGGTGCCGGTAGAAGTGCGGCAATACGACCGACTGTTTCGAGTGGAAGACCCTGCCTTAATTGGAGAGTTGGCGGATGCACTCCATCCGGATTCAATAAAATTTACCACCGCCATGGCAGAGCCTGCGATACAATCGGCCACAAAAGCCGACCGCTTTCAATTTATGCGCACGGGCTATTTTTGTTTAGATGCCGATGCCACAGAAAAGAAGTTGATATTCAATCGCACGGTTACGCTAAAAGATATGTGGGCGAAGGAGACAGCAAAGGGAAAGTAGTTGTTTGTTTGTTGATTACCGATTACCCGCCTCTGACCATCGACCATCGACCATTGACCATAGCTCTACGGCTTACCGGTTGTTGCGTACCTTCCAATCTGCTCTTTCATACTCTTAAATGTTTCGTAGGGTGCTTTGTGTGCCAGTGAATTCACCACCCAGACGGGCACCACGCCACCGAAGTCAATTTCAATGACATACTCCACGGATAAACGTCCAGGTGCGTTCTCCTTCACTTTCCAAATTGCTTTCGACATCGGGATGCGCACTACGTCTTCTTTGGCAGGAATAAAGTTTGGTAAACTTGTGGCCGAAATGATCCACTCATCGTTTGCTTTTCTTTCTATTTTTAGTTGGATTACAAAATCACGGTTGTCAATGACTGGTGCACTTACCTCGGTATGATAAATAATTTCTTGCGGACTGACTGTTTTTAAAAGTTTTGCGCTGACGGTTCGGTATTGCCAATCGCCCAAGTGATCGATATCCAGTAACATACGCTGCAATTGGTCAGGGCTGGCCGCCAGCTCAAAGTTGGCTTTGATCATTTTATATTTTGAATTGGCAGATGCACATGTAAACACCTGAATGCTGTCTTTTTCCAGCTTCAGGGTGCAATCCACCTGCGCGGCAACGGTAAGCGAAAGGAGAACAAAGGCTACTGTGAAATATTTCATGTACACCAAACACGAACAAAACATAAAAAAGTTTCACTCCAACAGTGGTTGTTTCTGAAAATTGAGCTGCCTGTCGATTTAAGCAGCGTTTTCTGTTGGCTTGTAGAACTTGACGGCAAAAAGGAAAATCATAAAATAACAAATGATCGGCAGGAGGTAGGAGGTGGCTACACTGGTTTTGTCAGCCACATAACCCATGATAGGTGGGAACACGGCACCACCCACTACGCCCATCACGATAAAGGAAGACGCTTTCTCTCGCAAGTCGTTCAGGTTTTTCATTCCTAAACCAAAAATAGTAGGGAACATGATCGAGAAAGTGAATTGCAACCCGATCAAACAGGCAAAAGAAAGCCAGCCCATGTGCTGCGAGATCACCAGGCACATGGCGATGCTCCCTAAACAAAATAGTGCGAGTAATTTATTTGGCGCAATAAATGTCATCAGGTAGGTGCCAATTATTCTTCCCAAAAGCATCATGCCCATACTTAATGAAAAGTATAATGCTGCATGTTGATCAAGCATACCGGGCATATATTTTACCGCGTAATTGATAAAGAATGCCCATGTTCCCCCCTGAGCAGCAACATTAAAAAACTGAGCGACAACCGCCCATTTAAAATGCTTGTACTGAAAAAGATCGCGATAGCTTCGCTGCGCGCCTGTTGCATTTCTGGCTTCCTGCAAGGGAGGAACTTTCGTAAACCAAAAGGCCACAGCAATAATGAAAACAGTAGCGCCAATGGCAGAGTACAACATTTTCACAGAGAACAAGTCTGCTTGAGTATTGCCCGTAAGTACGTCACCCAAAATAAAAACGCCACCTAAAATTGGTCCGATGATAGTACCTACTGCATTGAAGGTTTGAGAAAAATTTAGTCGTTGTTCGGATTTTCGCTCATCACCCAAGGCAGCGGTGAACGGATGTGCAACGGCTTCTAAAGTAGCCAGGCCACAGGCAAGGATAAACAGTGCAATTCTAAAAAATCCAAAGGATTCAGATCCGGCCGCGGGAATGAAAAGAAAAGCTCCCAACGCATATAGGCAAAGGCCAATAATGACACCATTTTTATAACCGTATTTTCTCATGAACAGTCCGGCAGGAATGCCCATTACAAAGTAGGCACCAAAAATAGAAAACTGTACGAGACCGGATTGTGCTAAGGAAACTCCCAATACCTTTTGAAAATGCCGGTTCAGCACATCGCCCATAGAAATGGCAATGCCCCAAAGCATAAACAAGCTGGTGACGAAGATGAATGTAGGGACGTACTTGCGGTCGGTGAGTGGTATTTTTTCCATAGGCTTTGGTAAATGTGGTCAGAGTTCCCAGAAATCACAAACTATTTCAAAACCGGCTACCAGAATTGTTCAATTAATTTGGCTTCTATTCAATGAATAAAGGTGAAAATGTACGGTCTCAAGAACCTGATTTAGAGTGGGTTCGGCTAATGGCCATCTACTAAGGATATAGTCCACTTTTAACTTCCCATGCAGCTTGAATTTTTCTGAGGCCGGACTATTCGTAACTACAATGTTTGTCGTGTACATAATTGGATTTTTCGTTTTTGTTGAATAGGGAAGAAGTGCCTGTACTGCATTCCCGTACTCAAATTCATTGTAGCACCAGAGGATGACGATGTCCTTGTTGCGCTCCACATGATCACGAATTTGCTCGAAGTCGGCTTGCAGAGCGGAATTATTTTTGAGGTTCGCAAAGGCTGCCTTATGTTCTTCAATTACAGACGAACGTTTTTTATTAACGGGCACCCAAAAGAAAATGAGTACAAAAAATAATGTCCACTTAGCAATGCGAAACGGCCCTCTCATAAACGCAACTACCAACAATGGCAATAACATGGCTGTTTGCTTAACAAAGTAGAAAGCGTTGACCGAATAGTAGGCCATCAACGTGCCTACGAGACAAAGCGTGACAAATAAAGATCCTAGTTGAAACTTGTCTTTTGTTTTCCAAAAATTAATAAGTGTAAATGCGGATAATAACAACAAAACATAGATAGGAGTCGAATTGCTAGAAAAAAAGATAACCGCATTATGGTATACACCTTTAAACGTTTCTAAAACAAAATCCCAAAGATTAAATGAATACAATTTTTGAAGTTTGTGCATTTCTCCAGCAAAGGGAGGTGCTATAAAAAATCGCAAGTAGAAAACGGAGGCAATAATACCCAGCCCAAAAATAAGTAAATAGGGTATTCGTTGTCGCCAGTTTGAACCGAGTGGTACTAATGCAGCCAGCCAGAAAATAGTGGTGATGCGACAAAGCGAAAATAACAGCACAGCACCGAAATAGATCGTTACTAACAATACATTGAGTTTATCTTCCTTTTCCTTCCGATAAATAACTTCAAGCAAAAACACTAGAACAATGGAGAAAAAGAGATGCAATAATTCTGGGAAATAAGAGAATATGTAGCAGGTAAATTGTTCGGTTATCAAAAAAATACTGGCTGTCAAAAGATTTTCCTCGATAGGGTTTGGCAATAGCAAAGTGACGGCTAGAATTAATAAGGCCAGAAAAAAATGAAATCGAATAAAGAGAGAATTGGCAGAGCCAAAAAGTATTTTGAGGGATCCGTAAACTACGTTATATCCGGGTCCATACCAGTTAAATTGACCAATGGGTGAAACGTCTTCCGTGATGCAACTCTCGGCCTGGAGGCTTCCCGTTTCAGAAAATAGTTGAGCTGAGCCGTAGTAAATCACCTCATCCTCGTGGGCTACAAAATAGCGACCGTCTCGAATAGCGTTAAAAAATTCCATGGTTAATGAACTCATGGTCATTGCTACAAAGGCAATCAATACCCCGATTCTGATCTTACTCTGATTTTTGAATAGTATATTTAAGGGTTTTTTCATCTCTAATGTAAATTCAAATAACGTGAATAAACAGGTATTAATTACAGGTGTTGCCGGAATGATTGGTTCACATCTTGCCGAGGAGCTATTGGCAAAAGGTTATATGGTTACTGGCATTGATGATCTGTCCTATGGAAGCCTAGAAAACCTTTCGGGGAGCACCTCTCATCCCAACTTCAAATTCTATCGGATAAGCATTTTGGACTTCGACACACTGAAAATCCTTGCGAAGGATGTCGGTACGATTATCCATTTGGCTGCCGTCAAAAAGATATCTGAAAAAGATGTTAGCCTTCCAACGCTGATGGTCAATACGAAGGGCACTGAAAACGTGTTAGAGGCTGCTAAAATGTGGGGTTGCAAAGTCGTTTTTGCTTCCACTTCAGATGTGTATGGGATGTCACCCGATTTACCATTGAACGAAAATGGAGATTTGCTCATTGGTCCTAGTATGATCAAGCGGTGGAGCTATGCTGTTTCTAAATTGTATGGAGAGCAATTGGCTTTCGGCTATTATAACGATCACAAAGTGCCGGTCGTGGTGATTCGGTATTTTGGCGGATTTAGTCCTCGATCTAGTTTCGCCTGGAGTGGAGGTCATGTGCCGATATTTATTCGTGCTATTCTAAATGACGAAGAGGTGATTGTACATGGAGATGGCACGCAAACCAGGTCAATGGGATTTGTGACGGACCTCGTGAATGGAACCATCCTCGCATTGGAAAACGAAAATGCGATTGGAGAACTGATTAATATTGGAAATGACGAAGAACTTTCGGTCATCGAGACCGCCAAGTTGATTCATGAAGCTGCCAACACAGGAAAGAAACTGAGAATAAGATTCGTCCCCATGAGCGAGGTGTTTGGTAAATACAAAGACATCCAACGAAGAATACCCGATCTCCAAAAAGCCAAGACCATATTGGGCTACGCGCCTAAAGTGAGATTGCGAGATGCTATTCAAATAACGTTAGACGAAATAAAAAAAGTCAAATGATTTTTTTTCTTATTCCTGTTTTTAACGAAGAAAAAAATATTTCAGGTCTCTATCGCGAGTTGAGCGGGCTTACTTTGACCGAAGCGTTCTGTTTTGTTTTTTCGGACGATGGCTCTACCGATTCCTCTAAACAAGTTATTCGCGAATTGTTTCCAGCTAGTCAGGTTATGATTTTAGGTGATGGTGTTAATCGAGGACCCGGTGCGGCTTTTAATGCAGGGTTTGAATGGATTTTGCAGCAAAGTAAATCTTCTGACGACCGTATTGTTACACTAGAAGCGGACTGCACCTCGGATTTATCCATTCTCCCGGTCATGCTCGCACTCAACAAAATGGATTACGATTTGGTACTGGCTTCAGTGTACGCACAGGGTGGTGGCTTTGATCAGACTTCCTTCTATCGAAAATTTACCTCTGCCGTTGCTAATTTTTTGTTCCGTTTCTTATTTGACGTGCAGGTTCTCACGTTGAGTTCCTTCTATCGGGTATACTCAGTTAGTTTGTTAAGGCGAATAAAAGCAAATCACTCAGCCCTCATAAAGGAAACAGGTTTCATTTGCATGTTGGAAATTTTGGTGAAGAGTTTAAAATCTGGTGCCAGGGTCATCGAGGTACCCATGAAACTGCACTCTTCCAAGCGACAAGGTCAATCAAAGATGAAGGTTTTCAAAACAACTCTCCAATACTTTAAATTCCTGTTTAAAAATCGCGACTAGCCTTAACGAGACAGCACTGGCATGTTTCCCACTAGCACTTGCAAATCTTCATTGTCCACATTCCCCTTTTCGTCTGCCACGATCAAGAAGTTTTCATAAAGCGTATTTAGATCCTCACCTTCGAAGCGATACCCTAGCAACTCGGCTCGATGTTTTAAAGCCGCGCGACCGCTACGAGCTGTAAGCAGGATCGAAGAATTCGGAACACCTACATCCGCTGGATTGATGATCTCATAGTTCTCGGCATGTTTCAAGAAACCGTCTTGATGAATTCCAGAAGAGTGAGAGAAGGCATTCTTTCCAACGATCGCTTTGTTCGGTTGCACCGGCATGTGCATCATTTCGCGAACCATCTGACTAATTTCAAAAATCCGTTCGGACTTGATGTTGGTATAGAGATCCAGATCTTTATGGACCTGCAGAATCATGGCCACTTCTTCCAAAGATGTATTGCCGGCCCGCTCACCAATTCCATTGATGGTGACTTCTGCCTGTCTGGCACCGTTCGTTAAACCCGCAATAGTATTAGCGGTTGCCAGCCCTAAATCATTGTGGCAATGAACAGAGATGACAGCTTTGTCTATGTTCTTTACATTTTCAAATAGATACTGAATACGTTTCCCATACAAATGCGGCAAGCAGTACCCGGTAGTGTCTGGAATATTTACAACATCAGCTCCTGCCGCAATCACAGCCTCGGTCAGTTGAGCTAAAAAGGCCAAGTCTGCACGACCAGCGTCCTCTGCAAAAAATTCTACTTCATATCCTTTTGCTTTTGCATACTTCACGGCCCACACGCCTTGCTCCAGCACTTGCTCGCGCGATGATTTGAATTTGTGTTTGATATGCACATCCGATGAACCAATACCCGTATGAATACGTCCATGCTTGGCATGATGCAACGCTTCGGCAGCTACATCGATATCATCTTTTTTCGAGCGTGTCAGTCCGCAAACAGTAACATTTTTCACCGCCTTTGAAATCTCCACAACGGAAAGAAAATCACCAGGACTCGAAATGGGAAAACCGGCTTCGATGACATCCACACCTAGCGCTTCCAATTCTTTTGCAATAATTACCTTCTCTTCCGTCTTTAGCTGACAACCCGGCACTTGTTCGCCATCGCGGAGAGTGGTATCGAATATTTGGATTTTGTGGCTCATAAATTAGAATTTAGAATATTGAAGTCAGAATTTAGAATATTAAACAGCTTGAGCGCTTGTCACTTTTTCAAGTTTCTCAACTACTAAACTTCCCATATTGCTTGTGTTTAAAATTTTATTTTTATCGGTATGCGAATCGGCAATATCTGTTGTGCGATAGCCAGCTTTCAGTGTTTGCTCTACTGCTTTGATAATAGTTTCTGATTCTTCTTTTAGACCAAATGAAATATCCAGCATTAAGGCAACCGATAAAATGGATGCGAGTGGATTTGCTATTCCTTTGCCTGTGATATCATGTGCACTTCCGTGGATGGGTTCGTACAAACCAACTGTGTCTCCAACTGATGCAGACGCCAACATCCCCATCGAGCCAGCAATCTGCGAAGCCTCATCAGTAAGTATGTCTCCAAAAAGATTTCCAGTTACAACTACATCAAAACTTCTTGGGTTTTGAATGAGCTTCATGGCGGCCGAATCTACAAACTGATGTTCCAATTCAACATCCGGATACTGTTTACCTATTTCAGTAACGACTTGCCTCCATAGACGTGAACTCTCCAATACGTTTGCTTTGTCCACTGAGGTCACTTTCTTTTTGCGAGTTTGCGCTGCCCGGAAAGCTTTATGGGCAATGCGCTCTACTTCATATCGGTGATAGATCATTAGATCAAAGGCGGTGTTTCCATCATCCTTTCTTCCCTTCTCTCCGAAATAAACATCACCTGTTAATTCACGGAAGAAAAGTATATCAGAGCCTTTCAATATTTCCGCTTTGATACTAGAGGCCTCCAACAACTCATCAAACAATTTGATTGGACGAAGATTGGCATAAAGGCCAAGTTCTTTACGCATTTTCAATAAGCCTTGCTCCGGTCGTACTTTTAATGTTGGGTCGTTGTCGTATTTTGGATGACCGACCGCACCAAATAAAATCGCATCACAATTTTTCAGTTTTGTGAGTGTTTCCTCCGGCAACGGATTGCCGCTAGTTTCAATCGCATCATGACCAATCTGCGCTTCATCAAATTTAAATTGATGATCGAACAACTCGGCTATTTTTTCTAATACTTTTTTTCCTTCAGCAGTTACTTCTTTGCCGATGCCATCACCTGGGAGGATTACTATCTTCTTTTTCATTTCCTTCGTTGTTGGTTGTTCGTTGGTAGTTGTTCGCCATCTCAAATAACGAACAACTGAGAACGAGCAACGACTAATGTGCTACATCAAATTCCCTAATCTCTTTATTCAGACTCAACAAGTAATCAATATCATCATACCCGTTGATCATACAGGTTTTTTTATACTTGTTGATCTCAAAGCTTTCCTTCACTGCACCTACTTGTAGAATTTGGTTTTCTAAGTCGACTACAATTTCTGCAGAGGGTTTTTCCTCGACTGCTTGTAGCATTTGCTTTAGAAATTGGTCAGAAACTACAATCGGGAGCAATCCATTATTCAAGGCATTGTTCTTAAAGATGTCAGCAAAGAAGCTAGACACAACTACTCGAAAACCATAGTCATAGATTGCCCATGCGGCATGCTCTCTACTACTTCCACAACCAAAGTTTTTGCCGGCTACTAATATCTTCCCTGAATATTTGTTTTCATTCAGCACAAATTCTGGTATCTGATTATTTTCAGCATCATACCGCCAATCGCGAAACAGATTGTCGCCAAAGCCTTCACGGGTAGTTGCTTTTAAAAAACGTGCAGGGATAATCTGATCCGTGTCAATGTTTTCGTTGGGCAGTGGAACTGCGGTTGTTTTTAATGTTGTGAATTTATCTTTACTCATTTCTTTTTCGTTGTTAGTTGTTCGTTGTTGGTTATTCGCGACTAACGATCAACCAAAAATGAACATCGATTATACAAACTCTCTTACATCGGTCACTCTCCCGGTAATCGCGGCAGCGGCTGCACTCAACGGACTCGCTAAAAATGTTCTTGACTTCGGGCCTTGTCGTCCTTCAAAGTTTCTGTTTGACGTGCTAATGCAATACTTACCAGCAGGGACTTTGTCTTCGTTCATCCCTAAACATGCTGAACAACCGGGACTTCGTAGCTCAAAACCTGCTGCCTCAAATATTTTATCAAGTCCTTCTCTCCGTGCTTGATCTTCTACCTGTTTCGAACCGGGTACTACCCAAACCTCTACGTTAGAAGCTTTGGTTTTCCCTTTTACCATATCGGCCACAAGGCGTAGATCTTCAATGCGGGCATTGGTACAACTTCCGATGAATACATAATCAATGGCCTTACCGAGCAATGAGGAACCTGGCTCAAGCCCCATATATTCTAATGATTTGGTAAATGAATGTTGTTCGCTGATTTCTTTTAGTTCTGCAACGATAGGAATTCGATCCGTTACTTTCATACCCATACCCGGATTTGTTCCATAAGTAATCATAGGACCGATATCAGCAGCATCAAATGTTAAAACAGAATCATAGGTTGCCCCCTCATCTGTTTTTAATTTTTTCCATTCTTCTACTTTACGATCGAACGCTTCACCCTGCGGAGCAAACTTTCTTCCTCTGATATAATTGAAAGTAGTTTCGTCTGGTGCAATTAACCCACCACGTGCGCCCATCTCAATGCTCATGTTGCAAATCGTCATGCGTGCTTCCATGGAAAGACTAGTGATAGCATCGCCCGCGTACTCCACAAAAAAGCCAGTGGCACCACTGGCTGATATTTTTGAGATGATGTATAAAATAATGTCCTTGCTCACCACACACTTACCTAATTTGCCATTGATTTCGATCTTCATCGTCTTGGGCTTGTATTGCAAAATACATTGAGTGGCCAAGACCTGCTCTACTTCGCTGGTACCAATTCCAAAGGCAATATTTCCAAACGCTCCGTGTGTGGATGTGTGACTATCTCCGCAGACAATGGTCATTCCGGGTTGTGTCAATCCTAGTTCCGGGCCAATAATATGAACGATGCCTTGGTAGGCATGGCCTAAATCATATAACTCAACGCCAAACTCTTTACAATTTTTGCGTAGCGTTTCTACTTGGTGTCTCGACAATGCTTCTTTAATTGGAAGATGCTGATCCTTAGTCGGCACGTTATGATCGGCTGTGGCAGTTGTGCGCGAAGTATTGAAAACTTGTATGCCCCGTTTTTTCAAGCCGTCAAAAGCTTGTGGACTAGTTACCTCATGTATAAAATGGCGATCGATAAACAGCGCATCGGGATAGCCTTCTGCTCGTTTCACCACATGGCTGTCCCAAATTTTTTCAAAAATTGTTTTTGGTTTTAATTGGCTCATTTCTCTATTCAACAACTGTTAGTTTGGCGCAATGCCTTTAAAATGCAATCGCCCCGTCATCATTTTCATGATTAACGGGGCGATTGATTTGATATTAAATTATCGTTACGAAGATGAGAATTTTTCTACGACTTGTAATTCAAATCAGCAGAAAAATTTACTCGCTTACGAGTGTTAGTTGATGATTACGTCAACAGCGATTCCGATGTGATGGTGACTTTCAATGCTTTGGATATGATGCAATTTTTCTCTGCGCCTTTAGTTACTTCAACAAACTTCTCCGAAGTAATGCCTGGCACTTTTCCTTGTATGGAAAGATGAATGCCGGTGATATCTAGTCCTTCCATAGTTAATGTCGCTACAGTATCCAATGAGGTTGGGGGAGTACCCGCTTGTGTAAGTACTGCGCTCACGGCCATGGTAAAGCAACCCGCATGTGCTGCAGCTAGCAATTCTTCTGGGTTGGTGCCAACTCCATCTTCAAATCGGGTTTTGAAGGAATACTGCGTGTTATTTAATACGGTGCTTTGTGAGGAGACGCTTCCCTTTCCCGTTTTCAAATCCCCTTCCCAATGTGCGGATGCTGTGCGTTTCATAATCTGGTTGTTTTAGTTTATCTAAATTACTTTTGGATACTTTTTTTTACCACCAAGCTAGCGGCAACTTTAACTCATTGACTGAATCGATCACCAAATCCGGTTTATAGGCATAGCGAGAGAGGGAATCCTTTTTTGTTATGCCACTTAACACTAAAATTGTTTTGTAGCCCATTTGCACACCACCGCGAATATCCGTATCCATCGTGTCGCCAATAATAGTAGTCTCGGCTGTTTCCAATCCGAGGGCTTTGCGGGCAGAGCGCATCATTACAGGACTAGGTTTACCTACTACAAATGCTCTTACGCCCGTAGCTTCTTCAATCATCGCGCTCGTAGCAGCAATACCTAAATTGTCCCAGCCTTTTTTCTTAGGTGATGGATCGCGATTGGTGATCACGAATTTTGCTCCAGCCAAAACCATGTCAACTGCTTTCTGCACCATTTCCAACGTAAAGTTTCTACCTTCTCCCAGCACCACAAAATCCGGATCGGAATTCACCAGGGTAATACCATTTTCATGTAAGCTGGAGATCAATCCACCCTCGCCCAAAACATAGGCGGTGCCTCCGGGAATTTGACTGGCTAAAAATTTTCCAGTTGCCATCGCGCTGGTGTAAACGTGATCTTCGCTCACTTTAATTCCCAACTTCTCTAATTTGCGTACCGCATCCACTCTGGTGCGCTGGCTGTTGTTCGTCATGAACATGAATGGAATCTTTTGCTCCAGCAGTCTAGCGATAAATTTATCGGCTCCGGGTATTAAAGCATCACCGCTATAAATTACCCCGTCCATATCAATTAATAATCCTTGTGCCATCCGATTTTAATGTGCCATCCGATTTTAATAAACCCCAAGGTAACGATTACAGAACGTATAATAAAGTTAGGTAGATTAAGCTTTTATGATGTAACTAAAATATAGTTACATTTGTTTATGAGTAAGTTTCAAAAAGCCTTAGATAGGCTTAAAAGTAAGCCAAGAGGCTTTACATGGAGAGAATTACAAGCAGTCATGTCCCATTTTGGATATCAAGAATTGAGAGGCGGTGGATCAAGAAGAAAATTCATGAACCCTAAAACTAGGATTTCTGTAAGCCTGCATGAGCCTCACCCCAAGCCGATTTTAAAGATGTACGTAATTGAATTGATCATTGAACATTTAAAAGAAGAAGGATTACTATGAAAAATGTTTTAGTACATAATGGATATACAGGCTCTGTTGAGTTCAGTGATGAAGATGAAATCTTCTTCGGAAAAATAGTTGGTATCAGAGATTTGGTAACATTTGAAGCTGACTCTGTTGCTAGATTAAAAAAAGCATTTAGAGATGCTGTGGAAGACTACATAGCTACCTGCAAGGAACTTGGAAAAGATCCAGATAAAGAATACAAAGGGAGTTTCAATGTAAGGCTTAAGCCGAAAATTCACCGACTTGCAGCTATTAAATCTGCTACATTAAAAATGTCGTTAAATCAGTTTGTTGAAAAGGTACTCGAAAAGGAGATTGCTGGAGATCATCAGTAGATATTAAATTCTCTGCTCAACAATCTTTCTAAACAATGCGATTTCTAATTCGTGAAAGATTCTCTTCTTGTCATTCTTAAAATGGTAGTTAGACGAAAGTTTTACAATTACCGTATTGGATTTTGGATCGATGTAAATAAACTGATCATAAATTCCTTGAGCATCAAATTCACCCTTGCTTCCCACAGGTATCCACCATTGAAAGCCATATCCATCAGCAAGTGCAGCATTGACTCTTTTTCCCGGCATCACATGAGGTGCATCGGGAGTAATGGATGCTAACACCCATTCTCTGGGAACAATTTGCCGGCCCTGCCACTTACCAGTGTCAAGAAATAGCTGTCCCAGCTTTGCGTAATCTCTCGCTGTAGCGTTCAAGCCACCCAAGGCGAACTCCATCCCCGCTTTGTCAACGATCCAATAAGCTTCTGATTCTGCTCCAATGGAAGACCAAAGTTTTTCCTTCATGTATTGTGTAATTGGCTGGCCAGTTGCCTTCACCAGAATCATACCCAGTACTTGTGTGTCAATACTCACGTAGTGATTATATGTGCCTGGTGTTCGCTCTCTTTTTAATGTTTTGGCAAAATCGGCCATCGGCATGCCCAATGCAAAGTACCTTCCCATTAGATTGATATCAGAATTGAAATCGCCATAATCTTCATTGAAGCCAACGCCCGAAGACATTTGTAGTAAATCCTTAATGCGAACTTGATCATAACCGGTGCCGGCAAAATCAGGTAGGTAATCCGTTACGGTTTGCTCAATACTTTTAATCTTTCCTTCGCCAATGGCAATTCCTAGCAAAGCAGAAACCACCGACTTAGACATGGACCAGGAAATATGATGATCGTCAACTTTGAATCCATTGGAATAAGATTCGTAACGAACTGTGTCGTTTTGAATGACAATCAAAGCATCCGTCAGCGTAAAATCAAGAAATGCATTGGTATCTACAGTTGAGTCATTGACCTGAAAGGAAGTAGGCAATGAATAAGGCTTTGAGCTCATTGGAAAAATATCAGAGCGATCTGGCTTGGGGACAGTAGTAGTAGGAAAGATATTTTTTACTCCTCGAAAGTTTTCAGAGATGTTACCTTTATCGAAAAAGGTAAGGACCTTATATAGCTGATAGGTTTCTTGCCGATAGAACAAAAGAATGATGATGGCAGCTAACCCAACTAGTGCTGCAAAACCAAGGAGAATCTTTCGAAAGAGTTTCATATCTAGAAGAATTAGAACCCCAAGATATGCAATTAGGAAGACATTTGAAGCAGACTCTTCTACACCAAATACTCGAACAGGTTCTCGTTCTGATTGACGAGTGTATAGTTCAGTTTGTGGCTGTTCATCCTCTCAATCAGAAAATCAAAATCTTCTTTAGATTTCACTTCAATTCCAATTAAGGCTGGGCCCGTTTCTTTGTTATGTTTTTGAATGAACTCAAATCGTACAATGTCATCGTTTGGGCCGAGGATATGATTGACAAATTCTTTCAATGCGCCCGGGCGCTGTGCAAAGCGCACGATAAAATAATGCTTCAAACCTTCATAGAGTAGTGATCGCTCCTTAATCTCCTGCATTCGGTCGATGTCGTTATTGCCCCCACTTAGAATGCAGACTACTTTTTTTCCTTTGATTTTATCTGCGTATTGATCTAAGGCTGCGATGGACAACGCTCCCGCTGGTTCCGCAACAATAGCATCTTCATTGTAGAGTTGAAGAATAGTGGAACTCACTTTTCCCTCCGGTACCAGCAACATGTCTGCCAATGCGTCTTTACAAATCTCAAAATTGCGGTCACCTACTCGTTTTACCGAGGCACCGTCAACAAATCGTTGAATAGAAACTAAGATTACCGGCTTGCCCGCTTCCAAGGCCTCTTTCATAGACGGTGCGCCCTGAGGCTCTACCCCAATCATTTTTATTTGAGGAGCGTAGGTCGCAAAATAACTGCCCATACCTGCGGATAAACCACCACCACCCACGGGGACAAATACATAATCTATATTGGATTGTTCCTCTAAAATTTCTTTTGCGACAGTTCCCTGTCCCTCAATCACCTTTTCATGATCGAACGGTGGTATGAAGACACTGTTATTTTGCTTCGTAAATTCCAAAGCGTGAGCCTGGCAATCATCAAACGTATCTCCCACCAATACGATTTCAATATTGCTACCACCAAACATTTTCACCTGATTGATTTTTTGCTTAGGCGTGATAGCAGGCATGTAGATTACTCCCTTTATGTCTAGTAGTTTACATGAGAAGGCAACTCCTTGGGCGTGATTGCCAGCGCTAGCGCAAACAACGCCACGTTGCCGTTCTGCCTCGTTCAAACTTTGAATCAAATTATAAGCCCCTCGAATTTTATAGGACCGAACCACTTGCAAATCTTCACGCTTCAAGTACACTTCGCAGCCAAACTTCTCTGACAATTTGCGATGAAACTGCAAAGGAGTTTTGAGCACTACGTTTTTGAGAACGAGGTGCGCGCGGTTAATGTCGATTTGTTGTGCTTTAGTGGTTGTCATTTTTTCGTTTGGACATAAGACATAAGTAATAAGACGTAAGACATCGCTGTATTTTTTCTTACTACTTGTGTCTTACTAATTACGTCTAATTGATCATGCTCGCCTCTACTTTATTTTTCTCTGGTCGCAAGGCGCGTACTGCCGCACCCGCTTGCCACAGTTCACTTTCACGAACTTCTTTCAATTCTTCTGCGAGCTTCTCGCGATAGTCTGGTTTGCTACAAGTGTCGATCGTGCGTTTTGCTTCTGCTCCACTCGCTACGCTTTCATACAACTCTTTGAAAACCGGGAGTGTAGCTGCTTTGAATTTCTTTTTCCAATCTAAAGCACCTCGTTGAGCAGTTGTTGAGCAATTGGCATACATCCAGTCCATTCCATTTTCGGCAACCAATGGCATTAAACTTTGGGTCAACTCCTCTACTGTTTCATTGAATGCTTCTGAAGGAGTATGACCTTTTGAACGTAGTACTTCATACTGAGCTTCAAAAATTCCGGCAATCGCGCCCATCAGCGTGCCTCGCTCTCCAGTCAAATCTGAATACACTTCTTTCTTAAAATCAGTTTCGAAGAGATAACCGGCACCCACACCTATACCTAATGCAATTGCTTTATCAGTTGCCTTTCCGGTCGCATCTTGAAATACCGCATAGCTCGCGTTGATGCCTTTGCCTTGCAAAAATAATCTACGCACAGAAGTACCAGATCCTTTTGGTGCCGCCAAAATAACATCCACATCTGTTGGTGGAACAATACCAGTTTGCTCTTTAAACGTAATGCCAAATCCGTGAGAAAAATATAGAGTCTTACCTGTCGTTAGAAATGGCTTCAGCGTAGGCCACGCAGCAATTTGTCCTGCATCGGATAACAAAAATTGAATGATGGTGCCGCGCTCGGCTGCCTCGTTGATGTCAAATAGAGTTTCACCGGGAATCCAACCATGGCTCACGGCTTTGTCCCATGTTTTAGATCCTTTGCGCTGGCCAACAATTACGTTGAATCCATTGTCGCGTAAGTTCAATGCTTGTGCAGGACCTTGGACACCATATCCAATGATAGCGATTGTTTCGTTTTTTAAAAGTGCCAATGCTTTTTCTTTTGGAAAATCCTCACGTGTTACTACTTCCTCTAGGGTGCCTCCGAAATTAATCTTTGCCATTTTTATTTGTTTTTAGTTGTTTATAAATCGTTGTTAGTTATTCGTTGTTTGCTAATATTACGCAGAGTGCGAACAACGAACGACCATTCTCAGTCTACATCCACGATGCGTTCACTTAACTCAAAATCGACCTGACTTCCCTTTTGCGAACGCACCATCTCTACTTCAATTAATTTCTCCAATTGAGTAGAAACCTTCTCTATCATATCGGGAGTAGTATGTAGTAGCATAATCACGCCACCTTTACGAAAATCATTTTCGTTCTCGTGTGCCATTAATTTCTTGATTCGCACCCGTCTGCGGTTGAGGATATTAATGATCCTGTTCAACACAGAAAAATTATTATCAGCCGCTACTTCTAAGGTAAAATCTTGTTTCATAGTCATACTTGTATTGAGTACCTAGATTTGAGATGTGAGACTTCTCACGGCTCATATCTCACTTCTCATGTCTTGCTCGGTACTTCCAAAATTACATCTCCCACGCCTGCTCCGGCAGGTACCATTGGAAACACATTGTCCTCTTTTCCAACTACTGCTTCTAAAAAATAAGAAGTCTTCGAATCCAGCATTTCTTGTATGGCGGCTTCCAGTTCTTCCCTTTTACTCACTTTCCTTGCAGTGATGTTGTAAGCTTCAGCGATCTTAATAAAATCCGGATTATCCATTTCTGTGAACGAATATCTTTTAGCGTGAAACAACTGTTGCCATTGGCGCACCATACCCAGAAAATTATTATTCAGCACTAAAATCTTTACAGGAATTTTATACTGCATGATCGTTCCTAATTCTTGTACGGTCATCTGATAGCCGCCATCACCAATCACGGCTACTACTTGCTTGTGTGGCATTGCTAATTTTGCTCCCATGGCAGCCGGAAGAGCAAACCCCATCGTGCCAGCTCCACCTGATGTTACGTTAGTGCGAGGATTTTTGAATTTATAATAGCGTGATGTTACCATTTGATGTTGCCCGACATCGGTCACAACAATTGCTTCTCCGTTTGTTTTCTTTGACAGGCAATTGATCACTTCTGCCATCATCAATTCATTGCATGTCGGAGCGAACTCATTCTTGATGACTTTTTCATATTCTATTGTGTCCATTGCATGAAAAGTAGAAATCCACTCAGTGTGTTTCTTCTCTTCACATTTTTCAATCAATGCAGACAAGGCTTCTTTGGCATCGGCTAAAACAAACGCATCCGTTTTTATGATTTTATTAATCTCTGCTTTGTCAATGTCGATATGAATGATCTTCGCTTGTTTAGCGTACTTGCTCACATTGCCGGTAACACGATCATCAAAGCGCATTCCCAATCCAATCAATACATCACATTCATTGGTATTTACATTGGGACCATAGTTGCCATGCATCCCCAAGTAGCCAACATAGTTTGGATGATCTTGTGGGAAAGCGCCTAGTCCCAACAAAGTAGAGGCAACGGGTATTCCGGTTTTTTCAGAAAAGGCAATCAGTTCTTTTGTTGCACCCGAAAGCAATACGCCTTGTCCGGCCAAAATATAAGGACGCTTCGCTTGATTGATCAAAGCAGCCGCAGCTTCTACTTGCGTTTCTTGTAAACCCGGTTTCGGCTTATACGTTCTGATAAAATCACATTTTTCATATTTCTCTTCTGGAAACAATTCATTCTGCGCGTTCTTGGTGATATCAACCAGCACAGGTCCTGGTCTTCCTGTTTTTGCAATGTAAAATGCTTTGGCAATAGCTGGGGCAATATCTTTTGCTTCCGTTACCTGAACATTCCATTTTGTAACCGGGATGGTTGTGTTTAAAACGTCTATTTCCTGAAATGCATCTGTGCCCAAAAGGTGCGCGAAAACTTGTCCGGTAATACACACAACAGGTGTGGAGTCAATCAATGCATCTGCTAAACCCGTAATTAAATTAGTGGCACCTGGACCAGAAGTTGCAAGTGCTACACCTACTTTGCCAGACACACGTGCATATCCTTGCGCAGCATGAATAGCGCCTTGTTCATGACGTACTAAGATGTGATTTAACTGATCAGCATAATCATACAGTGCGTCATACACTGGCATGATTGCTCCACCTGGATAACCGAACATAACGTCTACTCCTTCCGCCACCAGGCAGCGCAACAGAATTTCAGCGCCTTTGATCTCTTTAGTAGGTTTCGCTACTTCTCTCTCCTTAGTCTTCGTCAGTAACGCATCCATCAGCAGCTGTTTTTACTTGTTTCGCATATTTATATAGTACACCGCTCGTCACACGAAGTGTGGGCGCTTTGTGATGCGACCGTCTGATCGCAATTGTTTTTTCATCGACTAATAAATTGATTTGATGCTTTTTGATATCTATCTCAATCCAATCTCCATCTTCCACTAAACCGATCAACCCTCTATCAAAAGACTCAGGAGTAATGTGTCCAATGACAAAACCGTGCGAACCTCCCGAAAATCTTCCATCAGTAATCAGTGCCACTGATTTGCCTAATCCAGAACCCATGATGAGACTTGTTGGCTTCAACATCTCAGGCATGCCCGGTGCTCCTTTTGGCCCCACATTGCGAATGACCACTACATCGCCTTCTTTTATTTTTCCTGATCTCACTCCATCCACTACATCAAACTCGCCATTAAACACGCGCGCTGTTCCTTTGAATCTTTCTCCTTCCTTTCCAGTAATTTTTGCTACGGAACCCTTTTCGGCAAGATTGCCATACAAAATTTGAATGTGTCCGGTTGCTTTCAAAGGTTTTTCCAAGGGAACAATCACATCTTGTTTTTCGAAATCGAGATAATTGGCGTTAGCAACATTTTCAGTAAGGGTCTTTCCGGTTACCGTGATGCAATCGCCATGAAGCAGTCCCTTTTTAACTAAGTATTTCATCACAGATGGCACGCCTCCGATTTTGTGGAGAGCTTCCATCAGATATTTTCCACTTGGCTTCAAGTCAGCGATGAGAGGCGTTTTATCAGAAATACGTTGAAAATCTTCTTGCGTGATCTTGATGCCGACACATTTTGCCATCGCGATTAAATGCAAGACCGCATTGGTTGATCCACCTAACGCCATTACAATGGTGATCGCATTTTCAAATGCTTTAAATGTCATGATATCGCGTGGCTTCAAATCTTTTTCAAGAAGAATTCGGATAGCCCTGCCTGCTTCTATACATTCTGCCGACTTTTCTTTGCTTAATGCAGGATTCGAAGATGAATACGGCAGTGCCATGCCCAGTGCTTCAATAGCCGAGGCCATTGTATTGGCTGTATACATACCACCACATGCTCCTGCACCAGGACAAGAATTTTGGATAATACCTTTGTAATCGTCCTCCGAGAGTTTGCCTTGCATTTTTTCGCCAAGGGCTTCAAATGAAGAAATGATATTTAATTCCTTTCCTTTATAGTGGCCACCAGCAATTGTACCACCGTACACCATTATAGACGGGCGATTTAATCTACCCATGGCCATGACTGAGCCCGGCATATTTTTATCGCAACCCACAACAGCAATGACTCCATCGTAATGTTGTGCACCACAAACGGTCTCGATAGAATCTGCAATTACTTCTCGGCTAACCAACGAATAGCGCATACCCTCAGTACCGTTGGCAATTCCGTCACTCACCCCAATGGTATGAAAGATTAAGCCCACCAGATCCTGAGCCCATACGGCAGTCTTTACCTCTTGCGCCAGCGCATTTAGATGCATGTTGCAAGTGTTGCCATCGTAGCCTGTACTTACAATACCTACTTGTCCTTTTTTTAAATCTTGTTCTGTCAAACCAATTCCATACAACATCGCCTGCGAGGCAGGAAGCGTGGGGTCTTGGGTGATGGTGCGGCTGTATTTATTAAGTTCCATTTATTTCGTTGATGGTTTTTCATTGTTGGTTGTTCGTGGTTGGTTGCTTCGAATAACGACCAACCAGCAACGACCAACGATTACACAATTACATACGAGTAACTCTTATCTAACACAATATTGCGATAGGTCTCCTGAATCAAGGCGCCCATGGAATCTTTCCACAGTTTGGCTACGGGTTGTCCTTCTACAGATTCAATGGCAACAATTTCGTTCATCGTACTGCAGAAAAATGCGCTATCGGCTTCAAATAAATCTTCCGGCTTAAAGTATTTTTCTTCTACCGGCAAATCCAACTCTTTACAAATATCAATGACTGTTTTACGAGTAATGCCCGGAAGGATACTTTTTGCAGGCGGTGTGTAGACCACTCCATCTTTCTCGTAAAAGAAATTGGCACCCGGGCCTTCGGCCACAAATCCATTCAGATCTAATAACAAACCGTCATCAAAACCACGTCTTCTCGCTTCGGTAGTCGCTAAGATCGAGTTCACATACAATCCACAAACTTTAGCTTCTACGGTAACAGCTTTGGGATTGGGTCGTTGAAAAGAGGAGATACAAATTCGCTTCTGTTTTAAGTTAGGATGTTGTTCACAAGCCCAGGCTGTGATCATCAAAGAAACATCAGAAGGCGCAGTGAGCTCCATATTAGGTCCGCAGAAAACCAGTGGACGGATATAAGCGTTCGAAAGATTATTCTTTTCCAGTACCTGATAGGTAAGTTGGATAAGTTCTTCCACGCTGTAGGTAAACGGAATTCCCATTAAGTCACAACTGCGCTGCAAGCGCTCGAAGTGAGCACGCGGCTTAAATACTTTTATTCCATTTACAGTCTCATAAGAGCGGATGCCTTCAAATACACCATAGCCATAATGTAATGTCTGACCAAATAGATCGATTTTAGCCTCGCTCGCCTTGACAAAATTTCCATCTGTAAAAAGAATGGTTTCATCGTTGTAGTACTCTATCATGTTAGAACAATCGTTAGTTTGTTGTAGTTACCATAAAATAAAACCGCCCCGATTTTGTCGGGGCGGTTGAGAATTTCTTTAACAAAATCGTCACAGCCCCGGTTTTCGGAGAATAATGGCGTTAATGACTACAAGGCTATTATTCATCAAATTGTTGAGTCGATATGTAGCCATTCTGTTCATTTATTTTGTTGTGCCGTAGTGCAAGATGGCAAAATTTCCTGATGACAATCAATGAAACGACAAGAAAAAGTTTCGAAAACTCCGATAACGAATGTTAGGTAGAGCTTCGATTCAAACATAATGAGGCAGTTAACTGAGGTCTTTTGTCCAATCTTCCAAAACGATTCCGGCTATTCGTTTGAAGTGGTCGGTATTGTTCGTCACCATCGTCAAATTATGAGTCACGGCTGTGGCTCCAATTAAAATATCAAAGTCGTCAATGGGTGAACCTTCCTTTCTCAGGCGAGCCTTTTCAATTGCATATAAATCGAGTGAATGAAAAATCGGAATGATTTTCACCCCAGTTAGGAAATCGTCCAGTGTTTTTTGATTCTTTTCTTTGTGCTCACTATTTGCAACGCCAAATTTCAGCTCGGCCAACGTTATCTCCGAGATGAAACAGTTGTCAGGGTCCGCCATTTTAAATTTCTCTTTGAGATTGAATTTGCCCCGTATGTAGTAGATGCAAATGTTAGTATCAATGAGATACCTTTTCAAAACTGTTCAATTTGACGATTAAACACCCGGCTTCTACGAATATCATTGACGATTTGCTCATCCGATTGGTTTGACTGCCAAGCTCCAAATGCTTCATAAAAAGAATTCTTCCTATCTGAGATGTCAGTTTTCACAGAAAGAGTCAGCTTAGAAATAAGGTCTAGCTTATTACTTGGGCTTAGATTATCGAGCAGACGTAAGTAACCGTCAATAAGGGTTGTATCGATATCTATTGCTTTCATACTCATTCTTAATTTCGACAGTAAATATAATAAAATTGAAACTATGCTTTGAACCACGAATTCAATGCCGGAGCTACGACCCCAGATACTCCACAATCCCGTCTCGTATCGCTGTAAAAGTCTTCACCAATGTCTCTTCATTTTCTTCCAGCAGCGTAACCCGAAAGCCTTGCAACTCTGAGCAAAATGAAGAGATCGGCACTACGCAAATTCCCTTCGCGCCAAGCAAGTAGTAAACAAAGCGCTTATCGTTTGGTATTTCATGAGCGGTCCATGCCTCTACCAACGCTCGTATTTTTGAATCTTGAATATGGATTTTTTGATTTGATTTCAACGTACCCTCTCTAAAAATAATAGTGTTGTAAAAAGCTCCAAAGGTTTCGTTGAACGTGAGTTGCGGTACTGTTTTAAAAATATCTGAGATGAGTTTGCTTCGCTTTCCAATCTTTCGATTCGTTTCTTCCCGATATGCTTTGAAGCGCGAGTCACCCAAAATTTTGGGAATTGCCAGCTGCGGTAACTTCGTTGAACATACTTCAATCATCTTGGCATTATCGATCGCCTGACAAAGTCTGTTGAAGTCAGCATCTTTGCCACGGTTATAATATTCCATCCAACCACAACGCGCGCCAGGCCATGGTAATTCTTTTGATATTCCCTTCATGGCAATGCCTGGCACGTCTTCGATTACTTCTGACAAGGCATACGCTCTTGCACCATTATAAGTGATATTAATATATATCTCATCACATATCAAGAAGAGGTTGAACTCCTTTGCAATAGCCACAATTCGCTTTAGGGTTTCCAACGGATACACCATGCCCGTTGGGTTATCCGGATTGATAATGAGGATGCCCACTACATTCGGATTGTACTTCACCTTATTATACAGATCATCCAAATCAGGATACCATTTGTTATTTGGATCAAGTGTGTAAGTTAATGGCTCGTGACTAGCGTGAGCTGCTTCCGCGCTGGAGTGTGTGGAGTAAGCAGGTGAAGGCCCAATAATTCGTGAAGTGGGAGTGATGTATTGGTATACTTTAGCAATGGCATCGCCTAAACCATTAAAGAAACAAATATCGTCTGGCGTAATCTGTGTTCCCTTGCGGAGATTTGTTAATTCAGCTAGAAACTGCCGTGTTTCCAAAATACCTTTAGAGGGACAATAACTGTAGGTATCATTCTGTATGGAGAGATCAGCGATGATTTGTTTCATCCAATCCGGAATCAAATGATTCTTCTGAATGGGATCGCCTATATTCTCCCACTGAATTTCTTTTCCCAGGTTTTTGATTTGCTCGGCTTTCTTTACGATCTCTCGAATTTCATAACTGAGTTCGTTGGCTCCTTCACTTAATAGATGTTGACGCATAGTTGAGTAGTCAATAGTCCACAGTCAATAGTCAATGACTGATCTCGACATTTATCGTATTTCAATCAAAAGTAAAGTTTAGTTGTGCAGATAACAAAACGAAGGCGTTTAATTGCCATTCGAAAAACTGTCAAATCAAATCCAACCTTACCACATTTTCCACATGTACCGTATGTGGGAACATATCTACCGGCTGCACCGCATTGATGGTATATTTTTCAGAAAGGATTTTTAGATCTCGGGCTTGCGTGGCAGGGTTACAACTCACATAGACAATTCGTTTGGGCAGCGCTTTCCGCAACATGTGGCACACATCTTCATGCATTCCTGCCCGAGGCGGGTCGGTGATCACGACATCCGGGCGGCCGTGTTGTGCTAAAAAAACTTCGGTCAGCAAATCTTTCATGTCTCCTGCAAAAAACTCAGTGTTGTGGATGTTATTGAGTTTAGAATTTGCTTTTGCGTCTTCGATAGCTGCAGCTACGTATTCTAACCCAACTACCATTTTGGATTGACTGGCAACAAAATTGGCGATGGTACCAGTGCCGGTATACAGATCATAGACTAGGTCATCTCCTTTTAGGTCGGCCAGCTGCGCAGCCACTTTGTAAAGTTCATATGCCTGATCGGAATTGGTCTGATAAAATGATTTTGGCCCCACACGGAATTCAAGTGTCTTTGATCCATCAGAAGCAGGCATCTTTTCGGTGATGTACGAATTGCCTTTCCAGCAAATAACATCCAAATCAGCAAATGTGTCGTTACGCTTATTATTGATGATATAGTTGAGCGATGTTACCCCGGGAAAATGATCTGCTATGGATTTTAAGATTATCTCTGTCCATTCCATTTTATCTGATGTAACCTGCAAGATCACCATGACCTCATTGGTGTTAGATGATCGAATAGTGAGGGTTCTCAAAAATCCTGTTTGCCTGCGCAGATCGAAAAAAGGAATATTGTTTTCGACCGCAACCTTTTTTACCAACAACCGAAGTGCATCAGATGGGTCGGATTGCAAATGACATTCGGCTACATCAAATACGCGATCAAATGCCCCTGGCAAATGGTAGCCCAAGCCAACCTCATACCTACTTTCTTCCATGGCTTTGGCCAGTTCTTCTTTGGTAAGCCAGCGATTGGCCGTGAACGTATAATCCAATTTATTGCGGTAATGATCTGTTTTTGCGGATGCCACTATGGGCCTAATGGCAGGAAGTTTTAACCCACCGAGGCGCTCCAGATTGTCAATAACTTGTTGCTGCTTGTATTGCAGTTGTGTGTCATAATTAATGTGTTGCCATGAGCAACCACCACACAAGCCAAAATGAGTACAAAAAGGCTGCGCTCGGTGAGGAGATAACGTTTGGATCTTCGTTACCCTACCCTCCAGAAAGCTGCTTTTTATTTTGGTCAACTCAATTTCAACAATGTCTCCGGGTGCCCCGCCCTGAATAAAAATGACCAACCCCTCGTATTTGGCAATGCATTTGCCCTCTGCCGCCATCGTTTCGATGGTAATATTATCCAGTTTGTCGCCTTTTTTCATTGGTGGCGAAAATACATAAAGAGGTCGGTTTCACTGCTGAATTGAAATGGTTATATTTCGAATCGGAATCTAGATGAAAAAGATACTTCTCACATTTTTGCTGTTGATCGCTTTTCCAGTGATGGCATCCCATATTGTTGGAGGTGAGTTTGAGTTGATTCATCTAACTGGCAATTCCTACCGCCTAAACCTCATACTATATTTTGATGTATTAAATGGGAACCCCGGAGCCCAGGATCCATTTGCGGATGTTCGCATCTTTCGCAAGCGCGATAACTTTATCATGGCAAACCAAATCAGACTGACTTTTGATAGAGAAGAACGCGTGTCATACACCCAACCTGCCTGCTCCAAAGGAGAAATTGTAACGAAGAAGCTCTACTATACAACGACAATCACCTTGCCACCGGAACAATACAATGATCCTCAGGGATACTATGTGGCTTGGGAGCGATGTTGCAGAAACTATTCGATTACAAATATATTCAGCAACGCACCCCCAAGTAGTCAATTTGCAGGACAGACTTTTTATTTGGAGTTTCCTCCTGTGGTAAAAGATGGAGTTCCATTTATCAATAATTCTCCACGCCTGTTTCCACCACTAAACGACTATGGCTGTATTAATAAGCCATACTATGTTGATTTTGCAGGCACCGATGATGATAAAGACTCGCTCGTCTATTCACTAGTGGCGCCACTGAACACTTTTTCTGGAGATGCCCTTCCACCCGGAAATTTACCGCGCCCAGGTCCCTACAATCCGATTCAATGGAGGCCAGACTTTGGGATCAATAAAATTCTTCGTGGAGCGCCCGATTTGAAAGTGAGTACAGATGGATTTCTCACCGTTACACCAACCTTGGAAGGTCTTTTCGTTTTTGCAGTAAAGTGTGAAGAATATAGAAAGGGAGTTAAAATTGGAGAGGTAAGGCGAGACTTTCAAATGTTGGTAATAGATTGCCCCAAAGCTGATCCACCAGTAATTGTAGGGAAGAAATCAACTGATGTTACATTTCCCATTCCCAATGCCAATTCGTTATCAGTTTCTTTTGCCAACACTACAACCGATGCAGATCGGTACATCGATGTAAAAATTTCAGATAAAGATGTTTTTAAAGGAACAGCACCCGATTTTTTTTCTGAGAAGATAAAGCTCAAAGTTGTACCTATTAACTTTAAAAGAAAGGCGGGGGATACATGGTTTCCCGAGTCATCGGCTACGTTAACCAATGGGGTAGATAGTATAAAGACCTTCAAGATTTTTTTTCCGCAATGCCCTTATCTGAATGGTCCCTACCAAGTAGGCATTGTTGCTTATGATGATGCATGTAGTCTTCCGTTAACAGACACACTTCGGGTTACCGTCAACACACAGCCACCGCCCAACTCACGAGCCTATTTCACCACACAAAAATTAACAGTGTTGCAACTCACTGAAGGAGACCCGTTGCTGACACTTCCGTTCCAGGCTAAAGATAACGACCTGGACGATTTGGTGGTTTCCATACTAACGGATGGATTTTCGTTGAGCAATTACGGGATGGCTGTGAATTTTACGCAGCAAAAAGGCCTTGTCAATGGTCAACTCACGTGGGATCCCCGCTGCAATATGTTCGATTTCACCAAGCGAACTGCCTTTACGGTCAGGGTATTAGTAGATGATAAAGACCTCTGCAATTTCGGTGACCCCGACACCGTGGTTTATAAGTTGAGTATTAAACTTCCCGGCAATGCAGATCCCAATATCGACACAGATTTAACTACAGCTACAAATGAGCGAAAAGTTAGCATTCAAAAGAAAGTGCTTGAGTCGGTTAGCTTCAACGTTACGGGAAAAGATTTGATCGACAATGATTTTCTTATTCTAAGTGCAAAGGGGGTTGGTTTTAATATCACTGATTTGTCCGCCAGTTTCCCGCAGGCGACAGGAAGGGGAACGGTGTCGTCTATGTTTTCCTGGAATCTTAAATGCGATAAGATTGATCTGAAAAAAAAGGATCTCTACACGTTTCAGTTTATTGTGGTTGACAATGCAAACAAGTGCCGTTTTTACAAAGCCGATACCGTTGATGTTGAGATTAAACTACTTCCGCCCGACAATGCTAAACCTAAACTGGTGGCGTTTAGTCCGTCACTTGTCAGTATAACGAATAGCAATTTGGAATACCGCTTAGGCCAACCGATTGAATTTAGTTTAGTGGGAACAGACGCTGATTTACTTCCCTCCAAAGACAATCTCACACTTACCTTAGTTAGTGTATCAGGAAATGTGGAACCAACAGGATATACATTTGAAAAAGCCGTTGGTCAGTCACCTGTGCAATCTGCCTTTAGCTGGAGTCCGGATTGTAGTATTTTCAAGAATCAGGTATTTGAAAATAACTATACTTTTCAATTTCGACTGGCAGATGATAAATGTATAACAGCAAAAGCTGATACGATACAAGTCAACATCAAAATTAAAGATGTCGATGGGAGTGACAAGGATTTTTATTTACCCAATGTATTCACACCCAATGGAGATAAGCACAACGATTTTTTCGCACTCGAAGGCTTCGACTCGGACGAGAGCGGTGTGGACTTTAACGAAAAAGTCTCATTGCCAAAAGATAATTGCGTTAACACTTTTGAGTCGGTGAAAATTTTTAATCGATGGGGTGACTTAGTTTTCGAAAGCACTGATCGAAAATTCCGGTGGTACGGGAATAACGAGTCTGCTGGTGTCTATTATTACCGAGTGAAGTATTCCAACAAAGAATACAAAAGCCCCCTCTCTCTCCGGAACTAGAGAACAATAGGTCGGAGATTATTCTCTTTCACATAGGCATCTTTACCTCGCCATTTCACGCGAAGCCAGATATCTTTTTTCCCCAGAATTGTCATTCGATGTCCCTCTCCAATAATGTCGATAACAGACGCCCCTGCCGAGGGGCCTCCCATCAGGTAGGTTCGGTTGTGGAGTACAACGGCTATTTCTGGGGGACTCGTCAAATTAGCAGTTGCAAAAAGGCAAACTGAAACCAGAACAACCATTGCAATAGACACTTTCAAGCTCCTATTTTTTCGTTTTTGAAAAACAGCCAGTGAAAAAGAAAAAATAAGTAGAGCGCCAAGTATTCTTGTAAGGGCAAGACTATTCGTTTCAAAAAAATGATAAAGACTAGAAAACTCGGAAGGTTGATATCCTTCTAATCGATGTTTTTCCGCCAGCTCTTCCATTTTAGCAGCTGCTTGCTGATCGTCTGAGGCTTTTTGATAAAGATTTAAATAGTAAAGACACAATCCAGTATGATTGAGGCCTTCCTGAATAAAGGCCATTTTCAATAGCATCGCAGCTGAATAACTCTTTTTAGAGAGGATTGAATCATAAATAGCAGATGATTGGGTGTATTGCTTTGCGCTAAAAAGAGAATCAGCCGCTTTGAGTTTTTCGGGCTCTTGTGCCAACGCTGAAAATGAAAACAATAAAACTGAGAGAATAATTGAAATCCGTGTTTGCATTATTTTCTTATTCGATTACCTTTGCGACCTCAATTACGGAAAAGCTTTTTAACTGGCCAAATTCGCAATTAGACAAAATTAGATTCCACCTTCGCCAAGGCTTTGGTGGACAAACGATCTCGTAGCTCAGCTGGTAGAGCATTACACTTTTAATGTAAGGGTCCTGGGTTCGAATCCCAGCGGGGTCACAAAACACTAATCCGAGGAATCTCCTTGGATTTTTTATTTTTAATCAATTCTCCTCTTCCTATTTATTGGCTGGTTGATAGATAGAAAAATATACTCTTGAGGCAGCTCATTTGTTTGTATAAACAGTATAAAAAACTACTTTTGCGCTTCTAAATTTAGGGATTCAACCATTTAGCAAAAACCTCATTATCAGTTCAATAAAAAAATAAATAACCTATACATGGCGAATAACGGAAAAATCACTCAAGTAATCGGCCCGGTAGTAGATGTGGCGTTTGATGAACCCGGCACAAAACTCCCCAATATCCTAGATTCTTTGGAAGTGCGGAAAGCAGATGGAACACTAGTGGTGCTCGAGTGCCAGCAGCATTTGGGCGAAGACCGTGTGCGCACTATTTCGATGGAGGGTACCGAAGGGCTTGTTCGTGGGATGAAAGTGATCGACACAGGGAGCCCTATTCAAATGCCGATTGGCGAAGATATTAAGGGTCGTTTGTTCAATGTAATTGGTGAAGCTATTGATGGAATTCCTCAGCCATCTGGCAAACAATCTTTACCTATACATAGATCCGCTCCTGCATACGAGAACCTTTCTACTTCGTCTGAAATTCTTTATACTGGAATTAAAGTAATTGACTTGATCGAACCGTATGCCAAAGGAGGTAAAATTGGTTTGTTTGGTGGTGCCGGTGTGGGTAAAACCGTTTTGATTCAGGAATTGATTAATAATATTGCAAAGGCCTATTCAGGACTGTCTGTATTTGCTGGTGTTGGTGAGCGTACTCGTGAAGGAAATGATTTGTTGCGCGAAATGATTGAGGCGGGTATCGTTGATTATGGCCCTGAATTCATGAAATCTCTTCATGCCGGTGGCTGGGATTTGTCAAAAGTAGACCAGAACAAACTGAAAGATTCAAAAGCAACGTTTGTGTTTGGTCAAATGAATGAGCCACCCGGTGCACGTGCGCGTGTTGCGTTGTCTGGATTGACGGTTGCAGAATATTTCCGTGATGGAGATGGGCAAGGAAAGGGCAAGGATATTTTGTTCTTCATTGATAATATCTTCCGATTTACACAAGCAGGATCTGAAGTGTCTGCGTTGTTGGGTCGGATGCCATCGGCCGTAGGTTACCAGCCAACGTTAGCGTCAGAGATGGGTGCGATGCAAGAGCGAATTACCTCAACCAAAAATGGTTCGATTACATCCGTGCAAGCGGTTTATGTGCCTGCCGATGACTTGACTGACCCGGCACCAGCAACTACGTTTGCTCACTTAGATGCAACTACTGTATTGTCGCGAAAAATTGCTGAGTTAGGTATCTATCCTGCAGTAGATCCGTTGGATTCAACATCTCGTATTTTACGTGCTGATATTGTTGGCGATGAGCATTACAATTGTGCGCAACGTGTGAAGTTGATTTTACAACGTTATAAGGAATTACAGGATATTATTGCGATCTTGGGTATGGACGAATTGTCTGACGAAGACAAGCAGACTGTTAACAGAGCAAGACGTGTGCAACGCTTTCTATCTCAACCTTTCCATGTTGCGGAAGCATTTACCGGATTAAAGGGAGCTTTGGTTGATATTAAAGACACTATCAAAGGCTTTAATATGATTATGGACGGTGAGTTAGATCATTTGCCTGAGATGGCCTTTAACTTGGTTGGTAGCATTGAAGATGCTATTGCCAAAGGAGAGAAGATGATCGCGGACGCTAAGTAATTTGAAAGTGAGTTGGTTTGAAAATTTGAAAATGAATTCTGTGTTCAAATTATTCGGCAACAAATCTTCAAATCTTCAAATTGGTTAATTTTCAAATTGTTTTTATGTATTTAGAAATAATAACACCAGATAAAAAAATCTTCGAAGGAGAAGTAAGCTCGGCTTCCTTTCCCGGAGCTGACGGTTCTTTTCAGGTGTTGAACAATCATGCACCTCTTATCAGCCTACTGAGAGATGGAATAGTGGAGTATAAGTCAAAAGAATCAACACAACGACTAAATATCACCGGGGGCGTTGTAGAGGTGCTGGCAAATAAAGTGATTGTACTTGTGGATGGAATAGAATCTTAAGAGCGAATTAAAAAAGGAATAAAAAAAACCCATTCAAAAATTGATTGGGTTTTTTTATGATAAGCGTTAGACGATAGTCTATTGTGTGAGTAGCCATTTCACAAAAAACACAACCCCGATAATCAGCGAAATAGCACCAATTACAACAAAGAATTGCCCGGCCGTACCAAGTAGAAGTCCAACGATTCCTACAGCACCAAAAATGGCAGCTAACTTTAGATTTTGATCTAACCCCGCAGCTTTTGTAGAACTTACCGACATTTCTTTATTTTGATTTTTAGAAATGGTTTTTATTTCTTTTCTTAACAGTTGACGCACTTCTTTTCTCTCAGGTGTTGACAACTTCACGTATTTATTTCTGAAGTCTTTTTTTACTTCAAGTAAGGAAAGTGAAGGCGTTGACTGTGTGCTGGCTTCCAACTGTAAAACATCAATTTGAGCAGGCGTGGCTGCTAATGGCTCTCTTTTTGACGATTTGGAGTTTTCAACAGCGTAATAATTACTAGCTCGGGGCGGAAAGCTCGCTGTATACTTTGAGCCAGAACAAGCCGCCAGAAAACACATTGAAATAAAACAGAAAAGATTTCTCATAGTTTATTATTTTTTTGTTTTGATAAATATAGAAATAATTCGGTTAAGAAAACGTTTTTCAAAAGCCCAGAAGAATTGAAATTGCCCAAACAAAAAGCCGTACAATAACAGGAAGATATTGTAGACAGGAAGAATCAAGATATAATAGAGAGTCGAAGCCCAAAGGGGCATTTCTGCCTCGGCAAACCAATATTGGAATAGCGGCTTCTTGAGAAACAAAACAGTGAAACCAGTACACGCAAAAACAACCAGTATGATGATGACTTGGTAAACACTATTTACTTTCCACCGTACCTGGAGTTTTTGCAGCCAACTCATTACCCAAAATTTTTTGTAAAGAACGGAATCAAAAAAAAGGTTTCCAAAATTGATTTTCGGGCAAGTTGGCAATTATCGTTAAAGGTTCTTTTTTAACCGGATGAACGAAATGCAGTTCGCGCGCGTGCAGACAGATGCTACCATCAGAATTAGGGGTTGGGTAACCGTACTTGACATCGCCCACGATTGGGCAGCCCAGAGTAGCCAACTGCACCCTAATCTGGTGAGGTCGCCCGGTGATAGGCTTAACTTCGATTAAAAAAAGGCCCGCTTTTTGTGCAAGTAGCCGATAACTCAACTCCGACCGTTGACCGGAAGGATTTTCCTTAGCGTAAGCGGTTGTCTTGTTTTTTTTCTCGTCTTTTATAAGCCAATGAATAAGTGTGCCCTGTGAGTTCGGAGGTTTTTTGGCCACCAATGCCCAGTACGTTTTTTGAGTGTCTCTGTTTCTGAAGAGTTCATTCATTCGCTCGAGTGCTTTTGAGGTTCGAGCGAATAGTACGACACCAGTTACAGGGCGATCTAATCGATGCACCACTCCTAAAAAGGCATCGCCAGGCTTTTGATACTTTTCTTTAATGTAATCTTTACAAATGTCAACGAGTGGCTTATCGCCAGTGGCATCGCCTTGCACAAGTGTTCCAGACTCCTTATTAATTGCCAGTAGATGGTTGTCTTCGTATAGGATAGTTAGCATAGTCCAAACTTGAGAAATTTTTATAACTTTAAATATGCAAACCGCAACAATTGATCGAACGAAGGAATGGACAGTAGAGGATTTTCTTCGATTAGAGGAATCAAATCTGCCTTGTGAACTAATAAATGGTGAATTATTTATGAGTCCTGCACCTAGTTTAACCCATCAGGTTGTGTCAAGTAATCTGAATGACATCTTGAAAGCACATGCAAAAAAAATAGGCGGATTTGTAGCTTATTCACCATTTGATGTTTACCTCGACAACAAAAATGTTTTTCAACCCGACTTGCTATTAGTAAGAAAGCAAAATTTAGCCATCATTACTGAGCGAGGTCTGCAAGGCGCCCCAGATTTGGCTGTAGAAATAATTTCTCCGTCCAATGCTTTTAAAGACAGGAATCAAAAGAGAAGGCTTTATCAAAAATTTGGAGTGAAAGAATATTGGATTATAGATCCTGGAAATAGAACATTGGAAATCTATGATTTCTCTTCTGATGAAACACCTATTCTTTATCTAGTTGGTGAGGGGGAAGTGACGTCCAGTCTATTGCCCGGGCTATCGTTTCCTTTCTCAGATTTATTTAAACGCTAATGGCTTCAATCCTTGAACTCCGAGGTAAAATGAAAACTGATTTCGGGGAAATTGTCTTGTACCATTTGCAACCAAGCCCTGGACTCTGCCATAAAAACAATCTTGTCGTCTTTATCGCGCGCAATATGGCGCTGCTTTGAGTCAATGAATTCCGCTAGCTTCTTGGGATTTTTACTGCTGATCCAACAGGCTTTGAATATATTTTGTCCTGCAAACTCAACAGAGGCACCGTACTCATTTTTTAACCTGAACTGAATGACTTCAAACTGCAATGCACCCACTACGCCTACCACTTTCTTTTTACCCAATTCATAGGTAAATAACTGAGCTACCCCTTCTTCCATCAATTGCAAAAGGCCTTTTTCCAATTGTTTTGTCTTCATCGCATCTTTGTTGATTACCTCTTTGAAGATTTCGGGTGAGAAACTCGGAATTCCCGTGTACACCATTTTCTCACCAGCAGTCAGCGTGTCTCCAATTTTTAAATTCCCCGTATCATATAGACCGACAATGTCGCCAGGCCATGCTTGCTCAACCGTTTCTCTGTCCTGTGCCATGAAAGCAGTGGCATTTGAAAAGCGAATACTCTTGTCTTGACGCACGTGATAATAATTGCTTCCTCGCTCAAACATGCCGGAGCACACCCGAATAAATGCAATACGGTTGCGGTGTTTAGGATCCATGTTAGCGTGAATCTTAAAAATGAATCCGGAAAATTTTTCTTCTTCTGGTTTTACCCCTCGCAAAGTAGTTTCGCGTGCAATAGGTGGAGGGGCAAACTGTATAAACGCATCCAACAATTCTTTCACCCCAAAATTATTTACAGCACTTCCAAAAAATACGGGAGCAACTTCACCATCGAGGTAGGTCTGCACATCAAATTCGGGGTAGACCCCTTCGATCAGTTCTACATCGGCTCTCAGTTGCTTAGCATAGTTTTCACCTACAAGCCTATCAAGCTCTTCACTATATATGTTGGATATCTCTATGCTTTCCTGTATCGTGACTTTACTTGGCGTAAATAGCTGAAGGCTTTTCTCATACAAGTTGTACACGCCTTTAAATGTTTTACCCATGCTGATTGGCCAGCTAAGTGGGCGGACTTTGATGCCGAGCTTTGCTTCAATTTCATCCAGCAGGTCAAAGGGATCTTGCCCTTCGCGATCGAGTTTGTTGATAAAACAGAGCACGGGTGTGTTTCGCATGCGGCACACTTCCATCAACTTTTCAGTTTGAATCTCAACGCCCTTTACACAGTCGATCACCATAATTACGCTGTCCACCGCAGTAAGTGTTCGATAGGTGTCTTCGGCAAAGTCCTGGTGGCCAGGTGTGTCTAGCAAATTGATCTTGATTCCTTTGTAATCAAAGCCCATTACGGAAGTAGCCACGGAAATACCCCGTTGCTTCTCAATCTCCATCCAGTCGCTGCGCGCGTGGTCTTTAATCTTCGATGATTTTACAGCTCCTGCCTTTTGTATGGCACCACCAAATAGTAGCAACTTTTCGGTTAGTGTAGTTTTACCGGCATCGGGGTGGCTGATGATTCCGAAGGTTCTGCGTTTAGCTATTTCCTGTTCCAGCGTCATGATTTGATTCGAATAAAAAAAGGGATAGAAAAATCTACCCCTTTACTCTGTTTGCTTATGTTATTTGCAATTCAAGATTCCAAATTCAAGATAGCAGGGTTTCAATTTTGAACTTTGAATTTTGAATAGGATTTACGAATTGGATTCCAACTTCGCCTTGAATTTTTTTGCATTCTGCAATTCGCTTGACTCCCAATATTTATCGATGATTGTTTGGTAAGCGGCTTTTGCTTTATCTAAGTTGTTTAGTTTTTCGTATGCCAACCCGGCCTTCATTAAATAACCAGGAGTGAACTCCTTGTTAGGTTTGTAGCCAGCAGCTTTTTCGTAGTATTTAGCAGCATCGTCATAGCTTTTTTGCTCCATATAAGCATCGCCAATCAAACTAAACGCCCGAGCTTGTACCAATAGATCGTTTGCCTTATAGTCCTCTAAATGAAAAATTGCCAGAGGGAATTTTCCTTGTTTTAAATAGATCGCTCCAGCATAGAAATTGGCAAGGTTTCCAGCTTCCGTTAAGCTGTAATCCTCTACAATTTGAAGGAATCCTAAATTGTTGCCATCGCCATTCAATGCCAAATTAAGGCTGTCAGCTTCAAAGTATCGAACGGCTTGAAACATCTCCTTTTGCGCTTGTGCATCTTGATTACCAACCCAATAGCGATATCCGAAGAACCCACCTACGGCTAGTACGATTACACCGACTACCCCGATCAGAAGTTTCGGGTTTTTCTCTACCCAATGCTCTATTCCCTCCAATTTCTCCTGGATTACTTCTGGATTCTCTAAAAGATCTTTGCTTTCTTCTTTCTTTGCCATGATTGTATAAAATAAAACGTCCCGTCCCGATGTTATCGAGAAAATCGGGACGCAAAACTAAGAAATCTGTTGTGTAAACAAAAACCGGATTAGTCAGTAATGAAGGGATAATCCTGCTGCTCGTAAATGTCCTTCAGTGCTTCGGATGGATCTGGGTAAGCTGATTCCTCAGCAAACCTTACGCTTTCTTCCACCTGAGCATTAATTTTCTGCTCGATGGCTTCTAAATCTTGGGGAGAAGCAATCTTCTTTTCCAAAATGGTTTGGCGCACCTGCTCGATGGGATCACGATGTTTGTATTCCTCTACCTCTTCTTTGCTTCTGTATTTTTGCGGATCACTCATAGAGTGCCCCTTGTAGCGATAGGTGCGGAACTCTAACAAACTTGGGCCTTCTCCTGCCCGCGCCCTTTCAGCTGCTCGTGCAACAGCCTCGTGCACCGATTCTACGTTCATGGCGTCTACTGGTTCAGAAGGAATGTCATAGGATTCGCCCAACGTGTATAACTCATGAACATTTGAGGTGCGTTGCACCGAAGTGCCCATGGCATAGCCATTATTTTCAATCACAAAAATCACAGGTATTTTCCATAGCATGGCTTGGTTCAAGGCTTCGTGAAATGCTCCCTGGCGAACGGCTCCATCGCCCATGTAACAAATACAAAGATTACCAGTGTTGTTGTACATTTCCGCAAAAGCTATTCCAGCACCCATGGGTACTTGGGCACCAACGATGCCGTGTCCACCAAAAAAGTGATTTTCCTTATCGAAAATGTGCATAGAGCCACCCTTTCCTTTTGATGCGCCTGTTTCTTTGCCATAGAGTTCAGCCATCACTTTGTTAGGGTGAGTTCCCAGCGCGAGTGGATGGGCGTGATCGCGGTAGGCAGTTATGTACTTATCGCCTCTACGCAAGGCTGAAACTGAACCGGCAGCGCAGGCTTCCTGGCCTATGTACAAATGGCAGAAACCACGAATTTTTTGCATTCCGTAAAGTTGTCCAGCCTTTTCTTCAAATCTTCGCATCAGCATCATGCTCTCAAACCAGAATAGATAGGTTTCTTTTGAGTAGGCTACTTTTTCTTTTGTCTTGTTCTTTGCAGGAGTTGCTGTTGCCATAGATTCAACAATTATTGAGTTGCGAAAATACATCACAGCCAAACAACCGCCAAACGGGCATTTGTTGAGGTAATGGTATACTTAACCACAAACCTGTGCCTCTTTTGATGATTACTTTCGGCAGGCGAACATTTCTAGTTCAAACTTTTCCATCAAATCACTTCCCATTCGCTTTGCTCCTTAGCGCCTTTGCGTGAAATTGCACCAAAATCAATTTGTGTTCCTCCGCAAACTCAATCTCTTTCATTTCAAAAATATTGAGGAGGCTCGTTTAGAGTTTCAGAGCGATGTCTTGTGCTTTTTGGGCAAAAACGGAAGTGGAAAAACCAACCTGCTTGATGCGATTTACTATTTATCGTTTACAAAAAGTGCAATTAATCCGTCCGATGCTCAAAACATTCAGCAGGGACAGAGCCAGTTTATTAATAAGGGGGAGTTTGATATGGACGGACGAACAAGAGAAGTGACTTGCTCCTTTCAACTCGGCCAGAAGAAAATGATTCGAGAAGACGGCCAGGATTACACCAAGTTCTCGGAGCATGTTGGAAAATACCCGGTAGTTCTGATAGCGCCTCAAGACATTGAACTTATTTGGGATGGGAGCGAGATGAGAAGGAAATTTTTCGACACTCTTATCTCTCAACTTGATAAAATTTATTTAGAGAGTTTAATTACCTACGGTAACCACCTCAAGCAACGAAACAGCCTTCTTCGCACATTTTCGGAAACAGGAAAGATCGACCACGATCTGCTAGCCAGTTACGATCAAAAAATAATCCTGGCAGGAAACTACATAAACGCGAAGCGAAATGAATTTGTCATAGGCTTTCGCCCTTTCCTTACCCGGCACTATCAGTTTTTGAGCGAGTCAAATGAAGAAGTCGACATTCAATATCGTTCGGACCTTGAAAAGGCAAGCTTTGAAAGCCTGCTTCAAATAAATCTTCAGCGCGATATTTTATTGCAGCGAACCTCTACCGGCATTCACCGTGATGATTTTGATTTTCTCATGAACGGCAATGAATTGAAGAAATTTGGTTCGCAGGGTCAGCAAAAATCTTTTTTGATCGCACTTAAATTAGCCGAGTTTCAATGTATTGCAGAAGCAAAGCAATTCAAGCCGATTTTACTACTAGACGACATTTTTGATAAACTGGATGATCAACGCATCCGACAGTTAATGCGCTTGGTGTCGCAAGGCACTTTTGGCCAACTGTTTCTAACAGACGCCGGGCAGGCACGAACTCAGGAGATTTTGAAAGAAGCCCGAGTAATCGCACAGGTTTTTAAAGTTGAAAATGGTACTTTTAGGCATGGCTAAATCAACAAATGAAGAGGGTAATACCCAGCATATTGGCCAGGCCATACAGCAATTGCTCAGCCGCTATCATATTAAAGCAAAATTTGACGAAGCCAATCTGTTGAATTCCTGGGAGCGGTTGGCAGGAAAGCCCGTTGCCAAACGAACCAAAAAACTATATATAAGGGGAAAGGTACTTTTCGTGGAACTCGATTCGCCAGGCATGAAAAACGATTTGAATCTTCACAAAGCACAAATTGTTGACATTCTCCAAAAGGAGTTTGGAAAGGACGTGGTGAAGGAGATGGTGGTTATGTAGCTCATTGTAAAACAGACTTAGGCTTCAAGCTTCAGGCCACAAGCTACAAGCTACAAGCTGTTTTGTGGACGCAAAAGCCTTTTATCTCATATTTCGGATTCTGTGTTCCAGTTTGTTAACAACACAAATTAGCTTGTGGCTTGTAGTTTGCCACTCCCTGCCTTGCGCTAAAATTAATGTAGAACCTTCTTCCAAAGGTTTGTCTAAACCAAAAAACCGTATAATTTTGCGTTCCCGTTTTTTAGGTGAAAGCCAATTTCGGGCAAAAAGCTTGAATTTAACGGATAACAGGCTTTTTTCAATCGTTCTTAGAAAAATTGAACAATCGTTGGGGGAGATACTCAAGCGGCCAACGAGGACAGACTGTAAATCTGTTGACTTATGTCTTCACAGGTTCGAATCCTGTTCTCCCCACTTGCCAGCCATAGCTTTAGCGAAGGCTGGCTGTGATAACCTCCACCTTCGCCAAGGCTGCGGTGGACAAAAGCGGGAGTAGCTCAGTTGGTAGAGCGATAGCCTTCCAAGCTATAGGTCGCGAGTTCGAATCTCGTCTCCCGCTCAGATCGTTGTTTGTTATTCGTTATTCGTTATTCTCATTTCGAATAACGACAGACTAACAACCAACAACGGCTACAAGCTGTTGTAGCTCAGGGGTAGAGCATCCGCCTAGGCGGAAGGCCTTGGGTTCAATTCCCTTCAACAATCAGCAAAGTATGCTGTTGTAGATCGGGGGTAGAGCATCCGCCTAGGCGGAAGGCCTTGGGTTCAATTCCCCTCAACAATCAGCAAAGTATGCTGTTGTAGCTCGGGGGTAGAGCATCCTCCTAGGCGGAAGGTCTTGGGTTCAATTCCCCTCAACAATCAGCAAAGTATGCTGTTGTAGCTCAGGGGTAGAGCATCCGCCTAGGCGGAAGGTCTTGGGTTCAATTCCCCTCAACAATAAGCGAAGTATGCTGTTGTAGGTCAGGGGTAGAGGATCCGCCTAGGCGGAAGGTCTTGGGTTCAATTCCCCTCAACAATCAGCGAAGTATGCTGTTGTAGGTCAGGGGTATAGCATCCGCCTAGGCGGAAGGTCTTGGGTTCAATTCCCCTCAACAATCAGCAAAGTATGCTGTTGTAGCTCAGGGGTAGAGCATCCGCCTAGGCGGAGGGTCGTGGGTTCAATTCCCCTCAACAATCAGCAAAGTATGCTGTTGTAGCTCAGGGGTAGAGCACTTCCTTGGTAAGGAAGAGGTCGAGGGTTCAATTCCCTTCAACAGCTCTATCCTCCGTAGCTTTGGCGAAGGAGGATCGAAGTTAGAATGAATGTTTCAGAAGACGATCTGAAACAGTTTTTAGATTGACATTTTTAATAAATAAGAATTGCTTGGCACCAGTGGGTAGCGACCATTTAGTTAGGTGTCAGTAATTCAACGAATAACCCTTATTCGAAAGGCTTAATATGTTTGGGGTGTATGCTTTGTAAAAGAAGCTTAGAATAGTAACTATTTTAATAATTTATACACTTTTAAACTTTAATTAGATTTCAATATGGCAAAGGAAAATTTTGACCGCTCGAAACCGCACGTAAACATTGGTACTATTGGTCACGTTGACCACGGTAAAACCACTCTTACAGCGGCAATTACACAAGTACTTTCTAAAAAAGGGCTTGCTGCAGTTCGTGACTTCTCTTCAATCGACAATGCTCCTGAAGAAAAGGAAAGAGGTATCACCATCAACACATCTCACGTTGAGTATGCAACTGACAAAAGACACTACGCTCACGTAGACTGTCCAGGTCACGCTGACTATGTGAAAAACATGGTTACTGGTGCTGCACAGATGGATGGAGCTATTCTTGTAGTAGCCGCTACTGATGGTCCTATGCCACAAACTCGCGAGCATATTCTTTTGGCTCGTCAGGTAGGTGTGCCTGCGCTTGTTGTATTTATGAACAAGGTTGACTTGGTTGACGATGGTGAATTGCTTGACCTAGTTGAAATGGAGGTTCGTGAGTTAATGTCATCTTATAGCTTCCCTGGCGATACAATGCCTGTGATCCGTGGTTCTGCATTAGGTGCATTAAACGGTGAAGCAAAATGGGTTGAAAAGGTAGAAGAATTGATGGAGGCTGTGGATAACTTCATTCCTATCCCTATTCGCTTGATTGACAAAGATTTCTTGATGCCTGTAGAAGACGTGTTCTCGATCACTGGTCGTGGTACAGTTGCTACTGGCCGTATTGAGCGTGGTATCATCAAAACTGGCGATCCAGTTCAAATCCTTGGAATGGGTGCCGAAAACTTGACTTCTACCATCACAGGTGTGGAAATGTTCCGCAAAATCCTAGATAGAGGTGAAGCCGGTGACAACGTGGGTTTGTTGTTGCGCGGTATTGAAAAGGAGCAAATCTGCCGTGGTATGGTTATTTGCAAGCCAAATTCAGTAACCCCTCACGCGAAATTCAAGGCTGAAGTATACGTCTTGTCTAAAGAAGAAGGTGGTCGTCATACTCCTTTCTTTAACAAATACCGTCCTCAGTTCTATTTCCGTACTACAGATGTAACAGGCGAGTGTATGCTTCCTGCAGGTGTAGAAATGGTAATGCCTGGCGACAACGTATCAATCGAAGTAACATTGATCAACAAAATCGCTATGGAAAAAGGTCTTCGTTTCGCTATCCGCGAAGGTGGCCGTACCGTAGGTTCTGGTCAGGTGACTGAGATTTTAGACTAAGATTTTTCTTAGATTAATTTATAAAAATCGCTGCCTTGAAGGGGGTGGCGATTTTTTTTGGATACCAGTTTCCAGGAGCGGAAATACGTCCACGCTTCTTCAGTCCTCACTAGATTTATCTTTAACCCAAACTTTGGATTAGGAATGCATAGTTTGCCCAGGGGGTTGACGATCCGCCTGAGGCGGATGTCAAGGTTAAACCTCGTGACGCTTTCGGTCAGAGTCAGACATTTATCGTCTGACCTGACAATGAAAATCACCAACTTGGTTTTCTTAACGGTTCTTGGAGCTGCTTGGGCTGGAATGCCCTTGCCTACTCGACCCTTCCGACAACAATAACATAGGGATTAGCAGGGGTAAATCCTCTTAAAGTATTGATTTGCAATATATTAACTTCCTAAAAACCACACTTTGCTGCTGCTTACATAAATGAGATCACCAAAAAAATTTTACAAAAAATTAATTTTGGCCGATTAGATTAATAGCATTGTTACGTTCACTATTTTTGATTCTAATCAATGTAAAAATTTATGAAGAAATTTTTTTTCATCACTATCCTTTGTGGCCTAGTTGCTCCATTAACAATTGCTCAACGAGGCCCTGACCGGACACTTGCCATGGGAAATAACATAAGCGCCATCACCCAAAGCGAACTTACAGGCACTATTGTAATCAAGGAGGGAGAAAATATACGCGGGATTGATGCAGACGCCAAAACGGAGAAATGGAAAGTAACTAAAGATGAGATAGGGGGGGCTAGTGTGTTAGATGTGCTAGCTGATCCTGATATGTTAAATTTTATCAAAAAAAAGGAATCGATTAAGGCCGTGCCCGGAACACCCTACATTGAAGGGCTCATTAATTATAAATTCGTTCTGATCAACTCTGAAACGGGAAAATTAGTTTACAATTCGGCAAATGAGAAATTCGCAGTGATTACATCGCAGTTACTCTACGAATCGAATGAGTATTTGTTCTTCATAACTGAGGATAAGAAGATTAAAAGTTTACTTATTGATCTGAAAACAGGTAACCAAATTTGGAAAACCGAAATTGGTGATGCAAAAAGCTTTGCTTCAATTCTTACTTCTGCGCTCACCCTACAGAAACAATATCCTGATAAGGCGATGGCATATAAAGACAAAATATACATGCTCAACTATGGCATACTTTCTTGCCTTGACCGCCTAACGGGTAAGCTGATGTGGAGAAGCACTGATAAATACAGCGTGTTTTATCCTACCCAAAATGGGAGTAACATTGTTGTAGCTGAATCAGTTGGCCTGCTGGGCAACAAGCAAGAGCTATCGGTACTAAACGTAAGTACGGGTAAAGGTCTTTGGGATAGCCCGATTAAGACAAAGTATATTGTATATGTGGAAGATTGGGGTGATAAACTCCTAGTTGCACATTATTCTGGCTTTAATTTTTTCGACCTTAAAACAGGTCAGAAAATCTGGAAAAAAGATGCTCGTGGAGATATGTTGAAACGCGTGATTCCAATAGGCAACGACTACCTCTATGTGGCTGAAAATGAGATGATGCTGATTGACCAAAATGGCGAGAAGAAATGGAAAAAATTTATTGAGATATGCGACAACAAGGAAGACGAAATAATGTACTTGGATAAAGTTGATGAGAAAGTTTTTTATTTAACGAGCAGCTATGGCAATATGGTGGACTACAAATCAGGAGCAAAGCTTTGGAAGCGGAACATCAAGTTCAACGAAAAGCGTCCGGTTTTGTCCACGTACGATAAGGTCAATGATCTTTTCTTGGTCTATAATGATGAAAAGCTGTACAAGTTTGATCCCAATGGCACTGATAAACCTGAGCCTTTTGCTGAGGTGAACATCAAGAATGAGAATGAAGTCAGCAGCATAGATTTGTTCGGTTGGGGCGTATCTCTTACTGGCCAAGTTGAATTGATGGGTGTAGACATGACCGGAAAAGTGAAATACCACAATGTATACAAGCAGCCTGGCGAAGGCACACGTCAGGTCATCAAGGGTGCAGCAACCGTTGGTGGAATTGCTCTTGGAGCTAAAGCAGTTGGAAAAGCCATAGCTGGTTCGGAATGGCGAATGACCTATCGGGATGAAAATGGAGTACTGCGCGAGTCCGTTGTAAGGCGGGCTGATAACACAAAACTTGCAGAAGCAGAAGTGTTGTTAGTGGGAACTGAAAATCTTTTTAGTCTGGCAGATAAGTTTTCAAGTCGGTTCAAAGCAATGAAACAAAACTCTGCTAATGCTTTTGTTTTTGCGAAGGGAGAGAACAAGGAAAAATTATTGATTAAGGTTAGGAAGGAAGACGGAAAAGAACTTGATAAAATCAGTTTTGCCAACGATCGCCCTGAATATGAAATCGACCCGGTAACGGATAATATTTTTTATGTCAACGGGAATAGCTTGTTGGTATATGAATCTAAGAAATAGAGATTGGAGACTTTCACTTGCCAAGTTTTCCTGCTGATTGTAATATTTTAACCTAAAAAAAGCTCCGAAATCGGGGCTTTTTAGAGTATTTTTGAGATTTGAGTGAATCGCTATCACAATGAGTTTATTTTACAGTAAAACATGGAGTTTGATGTAAATTAATCCGGGTTACGCATTGCAATTTTCCAATAGACCCTTGACGAATGAAAATCAATAGTTTGTCCCGTAACCACAACCGAATTGGTGATTTTCATGGTTATGGTTAAACCTTGACAAAGCCATTGGGCTCCAGTGTTTTCGTAAACCCGTTGGGAAAACTGTGCGTTCCCAATGCATATTTTGGGTTGAAGGTTTACACCAAGTCTTTCGACTGAAATCAGATGAAAAGATGGTTGGATAGGTTCGATATTTTCCAGAAGCGATTTTCCAGTAAGACGAATTTACCACAACTCGAGCCTACCGGTTTTAGGCTAGGTTTACGGACTCGATCTTCGGCAAAGGGTGACATTGCTAAATATCTGATAATCAATGGACAGACGTTTCCCACATTTTTCTCAGAAACGTTTTTGTTTTGTGGCCTTTTCCCCTACATTTGCAGTCCTTTTGAATTTAGGGTGGGAAAGGATGGTTTAAAGGGAGGTTTTGAACAAAAGCAAACGGGGCGAAATACAGGGAGAGCAGAAATTAATAAACGGGTGTAGCTCAATTGGTAGAGTAGCGGTCTCCAAAACCGTTGGCTGGGAGTTCGAGTCTCTCCACCCGTGCGAATAAATGAGTTACCTACCATAGCTTTAGCGAAGGTTGGTGCAAATGAAATAGAATGGAAAAACTAAAAAACTATATCATTGAATCTTTTGACGAGATCAAAAACAAGGTCTCTTGGCCAAAATTCAACGAATTGCAGAGTAGTGCCATTTTAGTACTGGTCGCTTCCTTGATTTTCGCGTTGGTGATTGGTCTTTTTGATTTGGGTTTTAATAACGCTTTGGCTTGGTTTTATAAAGAATTCTAAGACATGGCAGCAGCAGTAGGTGAATTAAAATGGTATGTATTGCGGGTCGTCAGCGGCCAGGAGAAGAAAATAAAATCTTATCTCCTCACGGAAATAGAGCGATCAAAGTTAACTGGGTTTATTCCAGAAGTGCTGATCCCTTCTGAGAAGGTATATGAAATGAGAAATGGGAAAAAGCGTGTGAGAGAGAGAAACTTCTTTCCAGGATACGTTCTTGTTTCTGCAGACTTGTCAAACGGAGAGGCCTACCACACGGTAAACAACATACCTGGTGTAATCGGTTTCCTAGGCAACAACGGGTCAAGTGCGACAAATAAAGAACCTGTCGCTCTGCGTCAATCAGAGGTGAATCGGATTCTAGGCAAGGTTGATGAAATTGATCAGTTTGAAGTAAAATTAGAGACTCCTTTTATTAAAGGGGAGGGCGTGAAGGTAATGGACGGACCGTTTAGCGGGTTTACCGGAACGGTAGAAGAGATTTTTGAAGACAAGAAGAAATTGAATGTGATGGTGAAGATCTTTGGACGTAACACGCCAGTAGAACTTAGTTACATGCAAGTGGAGAAATTAGAGTAATAATAGAACGAATTCAATTACAGCGGTATGGCAAAAGTAGTATTAGGTTATTTGAAATTGCAGGTGAAAGGTGGCGCAGCTAACCCGGCACCTCCTATCGGTCCCGCGCTTGGTTCCAAAGGTTTGAATATCATGGATTTTTGCAAGCAGTTCAACGCTCGCTCGCAAGATAAGCCAGGACAAGTTCTTCCTGTATTGATCACTATCTATAACGATAAGTCGTTCGACTTCGTGATTAAGACTCCTCCAGCGGCTGTGTTAATTATGGAGGCCATCAAATTGCAGAAAGGATCAAAAGAGCCTAATCGTTCTAAAGTTGGTTCTATTTCTTGGGATCAAGTTAAGAAGATTGCTGAGCTTAAGATGCCGGATTTAAATGCATTCAAAGTTGATTCTGCCATGAAAATGATAGCAGGTACAGCGCGAAGCATGGGAGTAACGGTAAGTGGAGCAGCCCCTTGGGATAAATAAGTTAAAAGTTAAAGTTATTAGGTCGAGCGACCAAAATCATTCAAACTAATAGCGATAACGGACAACGATTAACTAATAAAAAATGGCACGAATTTCAAAAAACAGAAAAGCAGTTCTCGCAAAGTATGATCCTGATAAGGTGTATACATTGGCGGAAGCTTCTAAAGTATTGAAGGATCTTACCTTCACTAAGTTTGATCCGTCAGTTGATGTAGATATCCGTTTAGGGATCGATCCGAAAAAATCAGACCAAATGGTGCGTGGTGTTGTTTCTCTTCCACATGGTTTAGGAAAGACAGTTCGCGTATTAGTACTATGCTCACCTGACAAAGCGCAAGAGGCAAAAGATGCTGGTGCGGAACACGTTGGGCTAGACGATTATATTCAAAAAATTGAAGCCGGTTGGACGGACATTGATGTGATCATCACAATGCCTACCGTAATGGCTAAAGTAGGTAGACTAGGTAAAGTATTAGGTCCTCGTGGCCTTATGCCGAATCCGAAGTCAGGAACAGTTACCCTTGAAGTTGGAAAGGCAGTGAAGGATGTAAAAGCGGGTAAAGTTGACTTCAAAATTGACAAACAAGGAATCATTCATGCAAGTATAGGTAAGGCTTCCTTCAGCGCAGAAAAGATCAGAGACAATGCTGCTGAACTTATTAATACTGTAGTAAAGTTGAAGCCCGCTTCTTCGAAGGGAACATACCTACAAAGTATATCCCTGTCTTCCACGATGAGTCCGGGTATCAAAGTTGATTCAAGCTCTATTTAAAAAGGGTCTATAATATTAACGACAATGACCAAAGAAGAAAAAGGAATTATCATAGAACAGTTGGCTGAGAAGTTTTCTCAGAACAACCACTTCTATATTACCGATGCTTCTGGCTTAACAGTGGCTCAGATCAATGCATTCCGCAGATTGTGTTTTAAAGCAGGTGTGGAATATCGCGTATACAAAAACACATTGATCCGCAAAGCACTAGAAAGACAGAAAGGTAACTACGAAGAATTATTTGGAGTGCTCCACGGATTTTCAGGTGTCATCTTCTCAAAAGAGTCTGGCAATGCCCCCGCTAAAGTGATAAAGGAATATCGCTCAAAGATGGAAGGAAAGCCCGGTTTGAAAGGTGCGTCTGTAGAGTCTACCATATTTGTGGGCGAAGAACACTTAGATACACTCGTTAACTTGAAATCGAAGAACGAGCTAATCGGAGAAATTATTTCATTGCTACAATCTCCTGCCAAGAATGTATTGTCTGCTTTATTGAGCGGCAAAAACACCGTGGCTGGTTTAGTAAAGGCATTGGAAGAAAGAAAACAATAACTGAATTCAAAATTTTAAACACTTACAATCATGGCTGACGTAAAAACAATTGGCGACCAACTGGTAGAACTTACCGTTAAAGAAGTAAATGAATTAGCTTCTTATTTGAAAGAAACATATGGCATTGAGCCTGCTGCTGCTGCAGTTGTTGCTGGCCCTGCGGCTGGTGGTGCTGCTGGTGGCGCTGCCGCTGCTGAGAAAACTAACTTCGATGTAGTATTGAAATCTGCAGGTGCAAACAAACTACAAATCGTGAAGTTGGTGAAAGAGTTGACTGGTCTTGGCTTGAAAGAAGCAAAAGATTTAGTTGATGGAGCTCCAAAGACTATCAAAGAAGGCTTACCAAAAGACGAAGCAGAAAACTTGAAGAAACAACTTACTGAAGCAGGCGCTGAAGTAGAGTTGAAATAATTCTTGAGGGCGATCGGTACCGTCTGAATGGTATTTCAGGCCCCATTCCTATGCAAATAGGGTTGGGGTTTGCCTGTTTATACTTGTACCCCAGCTTATTGGTTTTTTAAGTCTTATCCGGGAAAATTTTAAACTGTACGCACCTTGGCAAAGAAGACATCAAATAATAGGATTGATTTTTCATCAATCGAAAAAGTATTGGAGTATCCTGATTTTCTGGATATTCAACTTCAGTCGTTTAAAGACTTTTTGCAGATAGAAACGGCTGCCGAAAGAAGGCAGAATGAAGGTCTGTTTAAAGTATTCGCTGAGAACTTCCCTATCGCAGACTCGCGCGAGAACTTCGTGTTGGAGTTTGTGGATTATACCATCGACCCGCCAAAGTATGACGTGGACGAATGTATCGATCGTGGATTAACCTTCTCGGTACCTTTGAAGGCCAAGCTTCGTCTTACTTGTAATGATGAAGACAATGAAGATTTTCAAACCATTGAGCAAGAGGTTTTCTTGGGCAATATTCCGTACATGACGGAGAAAGGATCTTTTGTTATCAATGGTGCTGAGCGCGTGATTGTATCTCAACTCCACCGTTCACCAGGTGTGTTTTTTGCCATGAGTAAACACACTAATGGAACGAAACTATATTCAGCCAGGATTATTCCTTTCAAAGGTTCTTGGATTGAATTTGCCACAGACGTAAATGCGGTCATGTATGCGTACATCGATCGGAAGAAGAAATTCCCGGTTACTACCTTGCTTCGCGCAATCGGTTATGGAACTGATAAAGATATCCTTGATCTTTTTGGGTTGTCCGAAGAAGTGGAGGCGAACAAGCCTAATTTGAAAAAATCAGTTGATCGGAAATTGGCTGCTCGGGTGTTGAAAACCTGGACCGAAGATTTCGTGGATGAAGACACGGGTGAGGTTGTTTCAATTGACCGAAACGAAGTGTTGTTGGAGAGAGATCATATTCTCACAGCTGAGGATGTTGACACGATCATTGAATCGGGTGTGAAGTCGGTAATTCTTCATCGCGTAGATGTGAATGTGGCCGATTACTACATCATCTTTAATACGCTCGCGAAAGACAATTCAAATTCAGAAAAAGAAGCGGTAGAGCAAATCTATCGTCAATTAAGAAATACAGAAGCACCTGATGAACAAACAGCTCGTGACATCATTCAAAGTTTGTTCTTTAGTGAGAAGCGTTATGACTTAGGTGAGGTGGGTCGCTATAGGATCAACAAAAAACTAGGACTTGACTTAAGCTTTGATCAACGGGTATTAACTACCGAGGATATTATCCTCATCGTAAAATATTTGATTGGTTTAATTAACTCTAAAGCTGTAGTGGATGATATTGACCACTTAAGCAATAGACGCGTAAGAACAGTTGGCGAGCAATTGTATTCTCAATTTGGTGTGGGATTGGCACGTATGGCCAGAACCATCAAAGAAAGAATGAACGTCCGTGATAACGAAGATTTCAAGCCAGTTGATTTGATCAATGCGAGAACGTTGTCTTCCGTGATCAATTCGTTCTTTGGGACAAACCAACTTTCACAGTTCATGGATCAAACGAATCCATTGGCTGAGATTACACACAAGAGAAGAATGTCGGCACTCGGGCCAGGCGGTCTTTCAAGAGAACGTGCAGGTTTTGAGGTTCGAGATGTACACTATACACACTATGGCCGTTTGTGTACCATTGAAACGCCTGAGGGACCAAATATCGGTTTGATTTCATCGCTTTGCGTTCACGCAAAAGTGAACAAGATGGGCTTTATCGAAACTCCTTATCGCTCAGTTGAAAATGGTAAAGTAAAAGGAAAGGATGTTATTTTCTTGACGGCTGAAGAAGAAGACACGCATAACATCGCTCAGGCGAATGTGAAGATTAAAGCAGGTGGCGAACTTGAAAACGAGAAAGTGAAAGCTCGTTTCGAGGGAGATTTCCCGGTAGTGGATCCAAAAGAGATTCGCTATATGGACATCGCCCCTAACCAGATTGTATCGATCGCTGCTTCGATGATTCCTTTCTTGGAACATGATGATGCAAACCGTGCCTTGATGGGTTCGAACATGCAACGTCAAGCGGTGCCATTGATGCGTGCCGAGGCACCAATCGTGGGAACAGGCTTGGAAGGAAGAATTGCGTTGGATTCAAGAGCCTTGATATTGGCTGATTCAAGTGGAACTGTTGAATTTGTAGATGCGAAGAAAATTGTCATTAAGTATGACGTTTCAGAAGACCAGCAAATGGTTCGCTTCGATGATGAGTATAAAACGTACAACCTGATAAAGTTCAGAAGAACCAATCAGGATACTTGTATCAATTTAACGCCACTTGTTAAGAAAGGTGACAAGGTGTCAAAAGGCCAGCCACTGTGCCAGGGATATGGAACAGCGAATGGGGAATTGGCATTAGGTAAGAACTTGCTCGTGGCTTACATGCCGTGGCAAGGATATAACTTTGAGGATGCGATCGTTATTTCAGAACGTGTTGTTCGCGATGACATCTACACATCAATTCACGTAGAGGAGTTTGAGTTGGAAGTTCGAGACACCAAGCGAGGTGAGGAGGAATTGACTTCTGAAATTCCAAATGTGAGCGAAGAGGCAATTAAGCATCTGGACGAGAATGGTATTATCAGAGTAGGCGCTGAAGTGAAAGAAGGCGATATCCTGATAGGCAAAATCACTCCAAAAGGAGAGACAGATCCAACACCAGAAGAGAAATTATTGAGAGCCATCTTTGGAGATAAAGCAGGTGACGTGAAGGATGCTTCGATGAAGGCACCTCCATCATTGAAAGGTGTTGTAATCGATACAAAATTATTCTCTCGTCCTAAGAAAGATAAAGATGTACGTACCAAGTCTAAGAAGGAATTGGACGCTTTGAAGAATCGTTATAGCAAAAGCTTGACGGATCTTAAGAATGAGATGATCAAGAAACTTACACATCTGTTGACTGGCAAAACCAGTCAAGGGGTAAAGCATAAGTTTGGAGACGAACTCATCAGCAAAGGAGTGAAGTTCACCAGCAAGGTGATTGAAAGCAATCTTTTCCCTGACAAGAACATCTATCGTGACGAAAGTAACTATAGCGTGCCAGAGGAAGTGAATTTGATTGTAGACATCAGCTTAGATGGTTGGACAACTGATGATGCAACCAATGATTCGGTTTCTGAATTAGTGAAAAACTATCTTAACAAACGTAACTCTATTGCAGGAACGTTTAAGCGAGAGCGATTTACATTGGAAGTCGGTGATGAGTTACCAACAGGTATCGTACAGCTAGCCAAAGTTTACATCGCTAAAAAGCGTAAGCTTAAAGTGGGTGATAAAATGGCGGGTCGTCACGGTAACAAAGGCGTGGTTGCTCGTATTGTTCGTGAAGAAGACATGCCGTTCCTGGAGGATGGAACTCCGGTCGATATTTGCTTGAATCCACTGGGTGTACCTTCTCGTATGAACTTGGGTCAGATCTATGAAACAGTATTAGCGTGGGCTGGAAAGAAATTGGGTCGCAGGTATGCTACTCCTATTTTCGATGGTGCTTCATTAGAGCAAGTTTCAGCAGAGTTGACAGAAGCTGGGTTGCCAGAGTTTGGCAGAACGTATTTGTACGATGGATTGACGGGAGACAAATTCGATCAACCTGTTACTGTAGGAATGGCGTACATGCTCAAGTTAGGTCACTTGGTGGATGATAAGATGCACGCACGTTCTATAGGACCTTATTCATTGATTACGCAACAACCATTGGGCGGTAAAGCTCAATTTGGTGGTCAGCGTTTCGGTGAAATGGAGGTTTGGGCGATCGAAGCATTTGGTGCTTCTCATATCCTACAGGAAATTTTGACAATTAAATCAGATGACGTGATTGGTCGCGCTAAAGCATACGAAGCCATTGTAAAAGGCGAGAATATGCGCAAGCCGAATATACCAGAATCGTTTAATGTGTTAGTGCACGAATTGCGTGGTCTCGCATTAGAGATTACGATGGATTAAATAGTCGATGGTCGATAGTCAATGGTGAGCCATCGACTATCGACTGTTGACTATGGACTTATAAAAGAATTAGTTAACTGAAAACTCAACAAGCATGTCTTTCAGAAAAAATAAAAAGATCAACAACGATTTCTCAAAAATCACTATCAGTTTAGCTTCTCCAGAATCAATTTTGGAAAGCTCGCATGGTGAGATCACGCAACCGGAGACCATCAATTACAGAACGTATAAGCCAGAGATGGGCGGTTTGTTTTGTGAGCGTATTTTCGGCCCTGTAAAGGACTGGGAATGTCATTGCGGAAAATATAAGCGCATTCGATACAAAGGTATTATCTGCGATAGATGCGGTGTAGAGGTTACTGAGAAGAAGGTAAGGCGCGAGCGCATGGGCCACATCGAATTGGTGGTACCCGTTGCACACATCTGGTATTTCCGTTCCTTGCCAAACAAGATCGGTTACTTATTGGGCCTACCAACCAAAAAATTGGATCAGATTATTTACTATGAAAGATATGTGGTAATCGCCCCCGGTATTAAAGAAGAAGATGGTATTAATCGTCTAGATTTCTTGACCGAGGAAGAATATCTGGATATAGTAGACAAGCTACCACGTGAGAATCAGGTATTGGATGATGCTGATCCAAAGAAGTTTATTGCAAAAATGGGTGCGGATGCGCTAGAGATGTTATTAAGCCGTGTGAAGTTGGATGAACTTTCCTATGAACTTCGCCACCAGGCGGCAACCGATACTTCTCAACAACGTAAAGCGGAGGCATTAAAGCGTTTGAAAGTAGTCGAAGCTTTCCGTGAAGCAAACACTCGCGTTGAAAATCGTCCACAGTGGATGACCATTAAAATGGTTCCTGTAATTCCACCTGAGTTACGTCCATTGGTGCCATTGGATGGTGGTCGTTTTGCGACTTCCGATTTGAATGACTTGTACAGACGTGTGATCATACGCAATAATCGTTTGAAGAGATTGATTGACATCAAAGCTCCTGAGGTTATTCTACGGAACGAAAAACGCATGTTACAAGAGGCAGTCGATTCATTGTTCGACAACTCGCGTAAAGTGAATGCTGTACGTTCGGATGGTAACCGTGCCTTGAAGTCGTTGAGCGATATGCTGAAAGGTAAGCAAGGACGTTTCCGCCAAAACTTATTAGGTAAGCGTGTTGACTACTCAGGCCGCTCGGTAATTGTGGTTGGTCCTGAATTGAAATTGCATGAGTGCGGTTTGCCAAAAGATATGGCAGCTGAATTATTCAAGCCATTTATTATTCGCAAGCTGATCGAAAGAGGTATTGTGAAAACCGTGAAGTCTGCAAAGAAAATTGTTGATAGAAAGGATCCGGTTGTTTGGGATATTTTGGAGAACGTATTGAAAGGACATCCTGTTCTTCTCAACCGCGCCCCAACCCTACATAGATTAGGTATACAAGCATTCCAGCCTAAGTTGATTGAAGGAAAAGCAATCCAATTGCATCCCCTTGTTTGTACTGCATTTAACGCTGACTTTGATGGTGACCAGATGGCCGTGCACATTCCATTAGGTCAAGAGGCTATTTTAGAAGCATCTGTATTGATGCTTTCATCTCATAACATCTTGAACCCAGCAAATGGTGCGCCTATTACCGTTCCTTCTCAGGACATGGTGTTGGGTCTATACTATTTGACGAAGGGAAGAAAAGGCGAAAAAGGAGAAGGCAAAACTTTCTATTCTGCTGAAGAGGTAGTGGTTGCTTACAACGAAGGCAAGCTTTCGAAGCATGCCATCATCAAGGTAAAAGCTAACGTAAAAGATAAAAAGACAGGTGTTGTTACTAGAAAAATGATCGAGACCGTAACGGGTCGAGTGATCTTTAATCAAGTGATACCTGAGGAAGTTGGTTTTGTAGATGAACTTTTGACAAAGAAGAAACTTCAAACCATTATCGCAGAAGTATTTAAGTATGCTGGTCAAGCTAAGACTGCTAAGTTCTTGGATGATATCAAAGAACTTGGTTTTCAAATGGCTTACCGTGGAGGTTTGTCAATGGGGTTAGGTGATGTGAAGGTGCCAGCGGAGAAAAAGAAGTTAGTTGAAGAAGCTCAGAAAGAAGTTGATTCTGTTTGGAATAACTACATGATGGGTCTGATTACCGACAACGAGCGTTACAATCAGGTAATCGATATCTGGACAAGAACCAACACGATGTTGACCAATACGCTGATGAAGCAATTGGAAGAAGATCAACAAGGGTTCAACTCTATTTATATGATGATGCACTCTGGTGCACGTGGATCACGTGAGCAGATTCGTCAGTTGGGTGGTATGCGCGGATTGATGGCAAAACCTCAAAAGAATTTGGCGGGTTCTGTTGGTTCAATCATTGAGAACCCAATCTTGTCCAACTTTAAGGAAGGATTAGATGTGTTGGAGTATTTCATTTCTACACACGGTGCGCGTAAAGGTTTGGCCGACACAGCTTTGAAAACGGCTGATGCAGGTTACTTGACGCGTAGGTTGGTAGACGTTGCCAATGACTTGGTAATTACTGAAGATGATTGTGGTACATTGAGAGGCTTGAAAGTTTCAGCGTTGAAAGACAATGAAGATATAGTAGAGCCATTGTCTGAACGTATTGTGGGTCGTGTGACAGTACACGATATCTACGATCCCCTCACAGAGAGATTAATTTGTGCTGGCAACGAAGAAATCACAGACGAGATTGCTAAACAAATTGAGGAAACAAGTATTGAAGAAGTAGAGATACGCTCTATTCTTACTTGTGAAACTAAGTTTGGTGGTTGTGCAAAATGCTACGGCCGTAATTTGGCCACTGGCAAAATGGTACAAGAGGGCGAGGCTGTTGGTGTAATTGCGGCTCAGTCAATCGGTGAGCCTGGTACCCAGCTTACACTTCGTACGTTCCACGTTGGAGGTACAGCGTCCAACATTGCGGTAGATGCAAACATCAAAGCAAAGTTCTCTGGAACAATTGAATTCGAAGGCATCCGTACTGTTGATACAACTGATAAGGATGAGAATAAAGTAAAAGTGGTGATGGGGCGTACTGGAGAGATTCGCATTCTGGACGATGAGAAGCGTGTGCTAATTGCCAATAACGTTCCTTACGGTGCTTACTTGAAAATAAAGGATGGACAGAAAGTTGAAAAAGGTGCAGAGCTTTGCTACTGGGACCCTTACAACGCAGTTATCCTTTCCGAATTTGATGGAGAGATTGAGTATGAAGCCATCATTGAAGGTCTTACTTACAAAGAAGAGTCCGATGAACAGACCGGTCACCGCGAGAAAGTGATCACTGATACACGTGACAAGACGAAAAATCCGTCAGTCATTGTAAAAGGGAAGACCGACTCAAAAGGTTATAACATGCCGGTAGGAGCTCACTTGGCAGTTGATGCGGGCGAGAAAATCAAGGCTGGACAAGTAATGGCCAAGATTCCTCGTACGATGGGTAAGTCTCGCGACATTACTGGTGGTCTTCCACGTGTTACAGAATTGTTTGAAGCACGTAATCCTTCCAATCCAGCTGTTGTCAGCGAGATTGATGGAGTGGTGACATATGGTGGTATTAAGCGTGGTAATCGTGAAATATTCATCGAATCAAAAGATGGTGTACAAAAGCGCTACTTAGTTCCTTTGAGCAAGCACATTTTGGTGCAGGACAATGACTTCGTGAAAGCGGGTCAACCTCTTTCTGATGGTGCGATTACGCCTTCTGATATTTTATCAATAAAAGGTCCGACTGCAGTGCAGGAGTACCTTGTAAATGAGATTCAAGAAGTATATCGCCTGCAGGGTGTGAAGATCAACGATAAACACATTGAATGTATCGTTAGTCAAATGATGCAGAAAGTAGAGATTATTGATTCAGGAGATACGACTTTCTTGCCTGGCGAATATGTAGATAAGTTTGAATTCCGTGAGGAGAACGACATGATCTTGGATAAGAAAGTGGTGATGGATTCTGGCGACTCAACAAGATTCAAAGTTGGGCAGATCATTACGCCTCGCGAATTCCGTGATGAAAACTCTTCATTAAAGAGAAAAGATCAGCGTATCGTAGAAGTTCGGGATGCGTTGTCAGCTGTGTCTCGTCCGACATTGCAAGGTATTACTCAGGCATCTTTGAAAACAGAAAGCTGGTTGTCAGCTGCTTCTTTTCAAGAGACTACCAAAGTATTGAGTGAAGCTGCTATCCGTGGTAAGGCTGATCAATTGATGGGCTTGAAGGAAAACGTGATTGTAGGACATTTGATCCCTGCAGGTACTGGACAACGCAGGTTCAACGATATGATTGTTGGGTCTGAAGAAGACTACCAGCGAATGGTCGATGCTCCTGAACGGAAAGTGAAAGAGTTGCAAGACTAATTGAATTGTCAATTAATCGATTATCAATTAGCCGATGGGTAACCATTGGCTAATTGATTTTATTGGCTAACCGAAAAATTAAGTATTATGGCAGACGACAAAAACATCCCTCCCCAAAATCAGATAAACATTGAGCTATCCGAAGAGATTGCGGAAGGCATTTATTCAAATCTCGCAATGATCGCCCACTCCAATAGCGAATTTGTGATTGATTTCATTAGGCTAATGCCAGGTGTTCCAAAAGCAAAGGTCAAATCGCGAATCGTGATTACCCCCGAACATGCGAAACGCCTATTGGCCGCCTTGAAAGATAACATTAGCAAATACGAGGCAACATTTGGCGCCATAAAGCAAACCAATGACCTTCCCACTTTCCCAATGAATTTTGGAGGTACAATGGGCGAAGCATAGTTGGTTTTTAGCTCTTTTTAGGGCTTCGAAATGGCCAAAAAATGCTCCTTCCGCAAAATTTCTTTACTCCAAAATTTTGCATCCTTCCAAATTTAAATACCTTTGCAGTCCTTATTTTTAAAGGTTTTAAAAGAAAACATAAATGCCTACCATTCAGCAACTTGTGAGAAAAGGTCGGACAAAACTGACTTTTAAGTCAAAGTCTCCGGCTCTTGATTCATCGCCTCAGCGTAGGGGCGTGTGTACTCGTGTGTACACAACCACCCCAAAAAAGCCTAATTCTGCAATGAGAAAGGTTGCCCGTGTGCGCCTGACCAACCAGAAAGAGGTGAATGCTTACATCATGGGCGAAGGCCACAACCTTCAAGAACACTCTATCGTGCTAGTGCGCGGTGGTCGTGTAAAGGATCTGCCAGGAGTAAGATACCACATTGTACGTGGAGCACTCGATACAGCAGGTGTCAATGGACGCAAGCAAAGCCGTTCTAAGTATGGCGCAAAACGTCCTAAGGCAGGGGCTGCAGCTCCGGCAGCTAAGGGAGCACCGGCAAAAAAGAAATAAAGCATTCAAAATAGTTAGCCATGAGAAAGTCAAAACCAAAGAAAAGATACCTTCTTCCTGATCCTAAATTCAATGATACCTTGGTAACCAAGTTCGTGAATTATATGATGAACGATGGCAAGAAAAGTATTGCCTACAATATCTTCTACGATGCGATTGAGCAAGTGGAGAAAAAAGCGGGCGGTGAAAATGGCCTAGAGGTATGGAAGCGTGCCATGAGCAATGTAACGCCAGGTGTAGAAGTGAAAAGCCGTAGGGTAGGTGGTGCTACTTTTCAGGTGCCTGTAGAAATTCGCCCTGAACGCAAAATCAATTTGAGCATCAAATGGTTGATCGACTATGCACGGGCTCGCGGTGAAAAAACCATGATGGATAGGTTGGCGGGAGAAATCCTAGCAGCCTCCAAAGGCGAAGGTGCTGCGATCAAGAAAAAAGACGATACGCACCGCATGGCAGAAGCGAACAAAGCATTCTCTCATTTTAGATTTTAATTAAATCCTCAATCATAACTCTTAATTCTAACATCTTTCATGGCAAGGGATTTAAAGTACACGAGAAACATAGGTATCGCAGCGCACATTGATGCTGGAAAAACTACAACCACAGAGCGAATCCTTTATTATGCCGGTGTGAACCATAAAATCGGTGAAGTGCATGAAGGTGCGGCAACGATGGACTGGATGGCACAAGAACAAGAGCGTGGTATCACCATTACTTCAGCGGCTACAACAGTACATTGGAAGTATCGTCAAAAGGAATATCACGTTAATATTATTGATACACCGGGGCACGTTGATTTTACCGTTGAGGTAAATAGGTCATTGCGCGTTTTGGATGGACTTGTTTTTTTGTTTAGCTCGGTTGATGGAGTAGAACCCCAATCAGAAACTAACTGGAGGTTGGCAGATAATTATAAAGTTGCGCGCATTGGTTTCGTAAACAAGATGGATCGTTCAGGAGCGGACTTCTTGGGAGTTTGTAACCAGGTAAAAGAGAAGTTAGGCAGCAAAGCGGTAGCGTTGCAATTGCCGATTGGTGCAGAGGATAATTTTAAAGGCGTAGTAGATTTAATCAACAACCGAGGTATTATTTGGAATGAGCATGACAAGGGAATGACCTTTCAAGAAGTGCCTATTCCAGAGGAAATGAAGACAGAGGCGCATGAGTACCGCGAAAAATTGTTGGAAGCGGTTGCTGAATATGATGAGACCCTAATCGAGAAATTCTTTGAAGATCCGAATTCAATCACAGAGGCAGAGATATTGTCAGCATTACGAAAGGCAGTAATCGATATGAAAATCGTTCCCATGGTCTGCGGTTCTTCGTTCAAGAATAAAGGCGTACAAACTATGCTCGATTACGTGATGGAATTGTTGCCATCACCGTTGGATAAAGATGAGATTATTGGAACGGACCCTGACACAGATTTACCGGTGACCATCAGACCTGATGAGAAGGAGCCTTTTGTCGCTTTGGCTTTCAAAATAGCCACAGACCCATTCGTAGGTCGTTTGTGTTTCATACGTGCTTACTCAGGTGTGCTGGAATCTGGTTCATATGTGTATAACACACGCACTCAATCAAAGGAAAGAATTTCTCGCGTGTTCCAAATGCACGCTAACAAGCAAAATCAGATTGAAAGATTACCTGTAGGTGATATCGGTGCAGTTGTTGGATTTAAAGATATTAAGACGGGCGATACTTTGTGTGATGAAAAGCGCAAAGTGATATTAGAGTCAATGGTATTCCCTGAGCCAGTTATTGGGTATGCAATCGAACCTAAGAAGCAAGCAGACTCTGACAAGTTAGGGATGGCCATTGCGAAATTGGTGGAGGAAGATCCAACTCTTCGAGTGAATACAGATCATGAAACTGGTCAGGTTATTCTTCGCGGAATGGGAGAGTTACACTTAGAGATTATTATTGACCGCTTAAAGCGTGAATTTAAGGTAGAAATCAATCAAGGTGCGCCTCAGGTTGCTTACAAAGAAGCACTTACTAAGTCAGTTGAGCATAAGGAAGTGTACAAGAAGCAGACCGGTGGTCGTGGTAAATTTGCCGATATCGTATTTGAAATCGGACCACGTGAACTGGGACCTGAAGATAAGCCAGGTCTGGAGTTTGAAAATGACATCGTGGGTGGTGTGATCCCTCGCGAGTTCATTCCAGCGATACAGAAAGGCTTTGAACAATCAATGGTAAACGGCCCACTAGCTGGTTATCCAATTGACTCTATGAAAGTGAGATTGTACCATGGTTCTTTCCACGATGTCGACTCTGATTCATTATCATTTGAATTGGCTGCTCGTATTGGATTTAAAGAAGCTGCTCGCAAGTGCGCTCCTCAATTGTTAGAACCAATCATGGGTGTTGAAGTTATTTCTCCTGACGAGTATACAGGTTCCGTAACGGGTGACTTAAACAGAAGAAGGGGAATCATGAAAGGAATGGATACGAGAGGTGGGGCGCAAGTGATTAAAGCAGATGTGCCGCTGAAAGAGCTTTTCGGTTATATCACAGACCTTAGAACACTTACCTCAGGTCGCGCTTCAGCGAACTTAACGTTCTCTCACTATTCACCTGTTCCTAGAAATTTAGCTGATAAAGTTATTGAAGAAGTAAAAGGCGCTGTTGCCACAAAATAAATCTAAAAGACGTTTAGATCATGAGCCAAAAAATCAGAATCAAATTAAAATCCTACGATCACAACTTGGTTGACAAGTCATCTGAGAAAATCGTGCGCGCGGTAAAAGCAACTGGTGCTGTCGTAAGCGGACCTATTCCCCTTCCTACAGAAAAGGAGAAGTTCACAGTACTTCGCTCTCCTCACGTAAACAAGAAAGCACGTGAGCAATTTCAATTGTGTACGTATAAGCGTGTAGTAGATATCTACTCTAGCAGCACTAAGACAATTGATGCGCTGATGAAACTGGAATTGCCGTCTGGCGTAGATGTTATCATCAAATAAGATTTATAAATAATTTATAAGAAACATCCTGATTAATCGTCAGGATGTTTTTTTTGTATCCAATACAACACTGAAATGGCCTTACTAGAGAAATCGCTAATTGTTAAGAAGTCCACGTTACCTGGGGCCGGGCGCGGGCTGTTCACCAAAATAGCAATTGCAAAAGGAACACGCATTGTAGAATATAAAGGGAAGAAAGTCACTTGGAAAGAAGTCGAGAAAATGGCAGATGACCGCAATGGCTATGTCTTTTACTTTAATAGTAAGAACTGCATCGATGCCTGGCAGACAGAAAAATCAGTAGCCCATTTTGCAAACGATGCGATTGGCATTACAAGGGTTGAGGGGCTTCGAAATAATGCTGAATATGTTACGGAAAAGAAACGCTGCTTTATCGAGGCATCGAAAGATATCCCGGCAGGTGCTGAAATCTTAGTGGGCTATGGTGCCGAGTACTGGCAAGTGATCCGTTACAATATTCGTCTAGAACAAAAGAACCGTGAGAAGGAAGGGAAGAAAGCAACAGGAAAAGAATTGCCGCACCACAGCGCGGCTAAACGCAAAAAGAAGTAACTATTTGACGCGGGCAAATCATATCGTTCGTGGCAACGCGGGAATAGTTCATTGGGGGTATTTTCTCGGATCTTGAGCGGTGTGAAAAACAGACACTATCGACACTTTAAAGTTTTCTTCATCTACTTTAAACAGTATAAGAAACGGGAAATTTTTAAGGTTATAGCCCCGTACGTTTTTATACTTTTTAGCATAGAAAGGATTGATTGCTAAAATAGTAAAAGAATTTTCAAGTTCATTGAGGAAACGTGTACCTAACTCCAACTGCTTAGAATTATACCAAATAGCTGCTTTCCTTAACTGGGCGATCGCCTTTGGCTTAATCTCAATGGCATACATCCAGTTCTTTTCGTAATTGAGTTAAAAAAAACTTACCTTCTGTAGCAGGTTGCGGATTTGCTTCTTCCTCTTTAAGAATTTGTTCTAGCTCTTCTATTTGCCACGGGTGCAGATCCATTTCTGCTGAAATATTTTTGAGTTCATCAGTTTTCAGCACGGTGGCTGTTTTAAACCGCTCTAGCACCGCCATATAGAAACTGAATTCATTGTCAGGTACAGATATATGAATACTTTTCATGCCATTTTTATTTGTCTCCTAAAACCTATGTTTACTTTGTAAAAGTATCTTAAAACCTTGGTATAAAAAAGTTAACCGTGCCTAATGGGATACTGAGTTTGCCTACTATCACTGGAAAGGCGCATCATTCAAATCTGTGGCTTGCAACGAGGCACATTTTACTTCTTACTTCCTAACTTTGCTTTTTAACATGACGTTCTCCTCTTTCAAAGCTTGGTTTTGTTCTTTCAGCAGGGTAATGGTTTCTTCCAAGCTCTTTACTAGTTTTTCATTCAAAATATGACCATCGATTTTTACAAATTCATTCCCGTTTACTGAGTTACCTTTGTTGTCTGTGTTATTAAAAATTCTCACCACGGCTCCTTCTGGTAACAGATCAGCAGGATCTACTTGTAGTATTTCTGCAAGTTTGGGTAAGTGGTCTAACTTGAAATGGCTCTCGTCATTCTCCCAGTTCCAATAAGTGGCTTGAGCAACCCCAAGTTGATCAGCCACTTCTTGCTGCGATATTTTGCGTTTGTCACGGATTTTCCTCAATTGAGTACCCATATACATACAACTGCTTTTGGTCTTTTAGTAAGGCTAATTTATCAATTTATTGATAGAATTAATAATACTGGGTGCATTTCAAATTGTCGCGATTTTGTAAATTTAAATAAAAACAAAAGACTATGAGCAAGGAGGAATTTTTGGCCGTAGCGGAACAGCGCTATGATGCCCTTCAAGAGCTGAA